>ERZ1673752.449-NODE-449-length-70785-cov-12.635346_pt1 | contig 70785 bp, 57 predicted proteins | sample MGYA00580195_ERZ1673752 | MGnify/ENA primary metagenome ERZ1673752 (study PRJEB41218, sample SAMN15661744) | gut metagenome | host: Homo sapiens | place: Canada: London | collected 2015-08-20/2019-03-30 | study: EMG produced TPA metagenomics assembly of...
GAGGCGGTTGGGGCTGGCGGCGTAGGCCGCTGTCCAAGTAACTGTCCGCACCCCCGCAGACGCTTATAACTCAAGATCTCAGGCAAATTCTGTCCATTCGCTTACTATCGAGCAGTCGAGCACGCCTTCCGAGGAAGCTGGTAACCAACTTACGGTTGCGTAAGGTTGGAAGTTGCTGGGGGCGGGAACGGCGCGCAGGCTTACAATAGGCTGCGATGCTTGCCGTCGCGCTTGAGCGCACGAACCTCGCGCCCACGCTACCGCGCCCGAGCCTTGCGCGCGAGCCCCACGTCCGAACCTCGCGCCTGGGCCTTATGCCTGAGCGCCACGCCCTGCGCGGACGGCACCTGCGAACACCGCCGAAAGAGAGGCAGCCATGGCCCAGCGCATTTATCTCATCGAAGACGATACCGCCCTGCGCACGGAGCTGGCCCACGTGCTGGAGCTTTCCGGCTACGCCGTGGCGGCTTACGAGGGCACCTGGGGCGACACCGCGGCACGCGCCCTCGCTGCCGAGCCCGACTGCATCGTGCTCGATCTGAAGCTGCCCGGCGCCGACGGGCATTCCATCTGCCGCGACATCCGGGGCAAAAGCTCGGTGCCCATCCTCATGCTCACCTCCTCGGAAAGCGAGTTCGACGAGGTCATGGCCATGAACCTGGGGGCCGACGATTACGTGACCAAGCCCTATCGGCCCGCCGTGCTGCTCGCGCACCTGCAGGCGTTGCTGCGGCGCAGCGCGAGCCCTGCTGCCGGTATGACGATCCTCCACAAAGGCGTGACGTTGAACATGGGTGCCGGCACCGTGGAATTCCAAGGACGCACCGCCGAACTCACGCGCAACGAGCTGCGCATCCTGCAGACACTCATGCGCAACCCCGGCGTGGTGGTGCCTCGCAGCGAGATCATGTGTGCCCTGTGGGAATCCGACGCCTTCATCGACGACAACACGCTAACCGTGAATGTGAACCGCTTGCGCAAAACCCTCGGTTCCCTAGGCGTTCCGGAGGACTTCCTCGCTACCCGCCGCGGTGTGGGGTACACGGTATGAGCGGGCACAACACAGTGGCACGCGAGGACTGCGAGATCTCTTGCGCGTCGCATGCTGCGGAAGGGGGCCGCGACGCGAGCGCTGCAGGAGAACGCGTCAACGCGCACACCGCCAATGCGCCCATCGCCGCCTTCACGCCCGCTTCCTATGTGCGCGACAACGTCATCGGTCTCGCGGCTTTTTTGCTCGCCCTCGCCAGCACCGTGCTCATTCTGCCTGCGCTCGGCGTGAACTCGTCGGGGGTTCTGCTCGTCGCCGACATTCTTACGCTCATCGCGCTGGGCGCCGGCTTTCTGGACTACCGCCGCAAAGCCGCCTTCTATCACGAATTGCACCACCTTACCGAGCAGCTGCGCCAAGCCTGCGTGCTTCCCTCCCTCATCGCCGAGCCGCCTTTTCTGGAAGGTGAGATCGCTTACGATGTGGCCCGTCGCCTCTCCCAGCTTTCCGCCGAGGAGACAGCGGCCCTGCGCGACGACGCGGCCGCCTATCGCCGCTATGTGGAGCTGTGGATTCACGAGATAAAGACGCCCATCGCCGCCATCAAGCTCATGCTCGCCAACCACCCCGGGCCCGAGTCGGCCAAAGTGGCCCACGAGCTGGAACGCATCGAGGCCCAGGTGGACCAGGCGCTCTACTATGCCCGCTCCACTTCCGTCGAGCGCGACTACGCCATCCGCGAGATCAACTTGGCCTCGGCGGCGCGCGAGGCCTGCAAGCGCCACAGCCGCTTCCTCATCGAGAAGGGATGCGTCCCCACATTCGACATTCCCGACACCATGACGGTGCTGGCCGATGAGCCCTGGCTCGTGTTCATCTTAGGGCAAGTAGTCACCAACGCAGCGAAATACGGCGCGGGCGCCCTCATCTTCACCGCCCGCGAAGAGGAGGCGGGCACCTCTCGCGGCCGCACGGTGCTTGAAGTGCGCGACAACGGCTGCGGCATCCCCGCCGCCGACGTGCCCCGCGTCTTCGAGCGCGGATTCACCGGCCAGGTCGGCCGCGCCCATGGTTCGGCCACGGGCATGGGCCTTTACTTGGTAGCGAGCTTGTGCGCTTCCATGGGACTGCACGTAGGCCTCGCCAGCGAAGAGGGCACGGGCACCCGCGTCATCCTCACATTCCCCCACGACCGCACCCGCAAGGAACTCTTCGGCGCATAGAACCTAACACATTCGTAAGTCAACCGTAAGCCCGATCGATGGAGCCAAAACCGTACCTTCCTTAGGATGAATTCAGGCTCGCGAACGCAAAAGACGGAGACAACCTCCGGCCATGCAGGGTGCTAACCTCCAGCATGCAGGAGACGGATACGCGGCGCTCCGACCGAGCGAGTTCCGCAGATGGTATCGAAGGCAGAACATGAAAGGGAACAGGCAATCCCAACGCCTTCGATACCAGCGAGGACTGTCTGAGCGAATCGGAATGCCGCGTAGCCGTCTCCGGAGGGATGGGACGATCCATCGAGCCGCCTCCGGACAGACGGAACGCGAGCCGCACATCCGAGAGAAAGGACTGTCGTGAACACTGCAGGGAAAATCATCCTGACGCTTGCTATCATCGGGGCCGTGGGAGCCTTCATCTCCCACCAGCTGCCCAAAACCGAGAGGAGCTACTAATGGCCGAAGTGTACACCGAACCCACCCCCTCGGCCTTCGGCCCGCGTCCGACCGATCCTGGCACGCCTGTGCCCCTCGATGGCGACGGCACGACGACCCTCGACGGCATCGCCGCCGCTTTCTCCCGCGAGAACTACGTGGCTGGCGCCGCCTCCGCAGCCAGCGCCGCCAGCGGAAGAGGAGCCCACACCGCCCATGGCGCCCACCGTGCGGCCGACCCCTTCCGCGCCCCCCAAGCCGCTCGCCCCGTCAACGCAGGCTCCCCCATCCTCTCGGTGCGCTCCATCGAAAAAGTCTTCGGCAGCCGCGACTCGGTCACCCACGCGCTGGCCGGTGTCAGCTTCGACGTGGCCGCCGGCGAGTTCGTCGGCATCATGGGTCCCTCGGGCTCCGGCAAAACAACGCTTCTGAACTGCGTCTCTACCATCGATACGGTCACGAGCGGGCACATCATCGTAGGCGGCCGCGATATCACCGGCATGTCGAAGCGCCAGTTGGCGAAGTTCCGTCGCGACGACCTCGGCTTCATCTTCCAAGACTCGAATCTGCTGGACACGCTCACCGGCTTCGAGAACATCTCGCTGGCCCTCACCATCAAGGGCGAGCCGGCCCGCGCCATTCCCGGCAAGGTGAACGCCATGGCCGCGCGCCTCGGCGTCGATGGCGTGCTGCAGAAGTACCCCTATCAGATGTCCGGCGGCCAGAAGCAGCGCATCGCCGCAGCCCGGGCCATGGTCACCGACCCGAAGCTCATCCTGGCCGACGAGCCCACAGGAGCCCTGGATTCCCGCGCCGCCACCGTGATGCTGGAAATCATGGAGATGATGAACACCCAGATGGGCGCTACCATCATGATGGTCACCCACGACGCCTTCGCCGCCAGCTACACGGGCCGCGTGCTGTTCATCAAGGACGGCGCCGTGTTCAACGAGCTGCGCCGGGGCAACGAGAGCCGCGACGCTTTCTTCGCCCGCATCATGGAAGTGGTGTCCTTCCTGGGTGGGGAGGCCGGCCATGTATCTTAAGCTCGCCCTGCGCAACATTCGCCGGTCGGTGCGCGACTACGCCATCTACTTCATCACGCTTCTGTTCGGCGTGGCGGTGTTCTACGCCTTCAACTCCATCGGCAGCCAAAAGATCCTCTTCGATATGGAAACCTCGGCTTCCCAAAGCGTGTTCGATTCCACCACCTACATCCTGGGCATGTTCTCGGTGGTGGTGGCCTGTGTGCTGGGCTTCCTCATTCTGTACGCGAACCAGTTCCTCATCCGCCGGCGTAAGCGGGAGTTTGGCACCTACCTCGTGCTGGGCATGACGCCGGGGCATGTGTCGCGCATCGTGCTGTACGAGACGGTGCTCGTGGGGCTGCTCTCCCTGGCCGTGGGCCTCATCTGCGGCATTCTGCTCTCCCAGGGCCTGTCGTTCTTCACGGCGGCGCTGTTCGGCACCACCATGAGCAACTACCAGTTCGTGTTCTCCTCCGACGCCTTCCTCGTGACCCTGGCCTGCTTCGCCGCCATCTACGTGGTGGTGGCGCTGTTCAACACCATCACCGTGAGCCGCTGCAAGCTCATCGACCTCATCCGCGCCGGCGAGAAGAACGAGCGCGCCGGCGTGCGCAACCCGTGGGTGTGTCTCGTGGGGTTTGTCGCGGCCATCGCCATCCTCGCTTACGCCTACGAGCAGCTCATCGAAAACGGCCTGGTGATGCTGGATCAGCCGGAATTTCTGCGAGCCACCATCGGCATGCTCGTAGGGTCGCTTCTGTTCTTCTGGTCGCTCGCCGGCTTCGCCATCGCCGTGCTCACGCGGATGCGCGGCGTGTACCTGCGCAAGCTGAACCTGTTCACCGTACGCCAGATCGCCAGCAAGGTGAACACGGCGTTTCTGTCGCTGTGGGCCGTGTGCGTGCTGCTGTTCTTCTCCATCACGGTGTTCTCCTCGGGCATGGGGCTTGTGGAGGTGTTCGTCGGCGGCGCGGAACGGGCGAACCCCTATTCCGCCAGCCTGGACGCGGCCGTATGGTACGGGCCCGGCGGATCTACGGCCTCGTCATCGGGTGATCCGCTTGAGCGCCGCGCCGAGATGGAGGCCGAGGCCCCCGACCGCCTGGCCCAGGCCGAGTCCTACAACTGGGACATGGCCGCTGCTCTGCAAGATGCGGCGCCGGAGCTTTGGGCCGAGACCGTGGGCGCGTGGGCCCAGGTGAGCACCTACGCGGCACCGGACATGACCTACGACCCGCTCGTTGCGGCCGCCGAGGCCACTGGCGCCGATCCAGAGGCGCTGCGCCTAGACGATCTGGGCTCCGTGCGCGCGACGCACCTCACCGTTGTGTCGCTGTCCGACTTCAACGGCGCCCGCGCGCTGCAGGGCCAAGAGCCTGTGACCCTCGAGGCGGGCACCTGCGCGCTGGCGAACAACATGGAAATCGTGGAGCCCTTGGCCCGCGCCGTGCTGGAGGCCGCCCCTACCGTGACCATCGCCGGCAAGGAGTACGCGCTGGCTGTTCCTCTGTACGACACGCAGCTGGAGGACAACGTCATGGCGGCCACGGCCATGGTCGTCGTCGCCCCCGATGAGGCGGTGGAGGCCCTGAAGGCGGCCGGCTGCATTCCCGACCTGCAGTACCTGAACGTAATGTACGCCGACAACGGCAAGACCGCCAGCGAGAACGACGCGGCCCTGGCCGACATCGTGGCGGCTCTGCAGCCCCGCGACCTGGGCGGGTTCGAGAAGGGCACGAGCGGCGCCGACGACCCCTACGCGAGCCTTTTGTGGCCGGTCACGCGCATTCTCACGGCCAACGAAATGCTCACCCAATCGGCTGGCCTGCGCCTCATGATCACCTACCTGGCGCTCTACATCGGCTTCATCTTCCTCGTGTCCACCGCCGCCATCCTGGCCATCCAGCAGCTTTCCCAAACCTCCGACTCGGCACCGCGCTACCGCACCCTGTGGAAGCTCGGTTGCGACCGGGCCATGATCAACCGCTCGCTGCTGTTCCAGGTGCTCGTGTACTTCCTCGTGCCGCTGGGGTTGGCGGTGTGCCACTCGGCCTGCGCTATCGGCGTCTTGTCCGATTCCATGCTGGACGCTATCGGCGTGTCCTCGGCCGGCCCCATCGCCATGGCCGCGGCACTCACGCTCGTCATCTACGGCGGCTACATGCTCGTAACCTACCTGGCCGCCCGCGGCATCGTCAAGGGCAGCCTGCAGCAGGGATAAACTCCTCCCGCGGCCCCCTTCCACCGTATCCCCTATCGCTTTGTCCCGTAGGGGCTGACCTCGGTCAGCCCTCCTCGACCGGAATGACGCCCCCAGTTGAGAGGGGCAGAGAAGGCCATCGAAGCGGCAGGGCGCGCTATAATGGAGGCGATCATTTTCCGAGAAAGGACGCTCATGGAATACCAGCAGCTGCAGGACGAGATCAAGGCGGCCATGAAGGCGCGCGACAACCATCGCCGCGACATTCTGCGCCAGGTGCACACCGAGCTTAAGGGCATCGAAGTGAACGAGCGCCGCGAGGTGACCGAGGCCGACGTGGACGCCATGCTCAAGCGCGTCATCAAGCAGACGAAGGAGACGCTCGACGGCTCCATCAAGGCCGACAACAACCAGGAGCGCACCGATACCCTTACCGAGCAGGTGGCCATTCTGGAAGAGTACCTGCCCCGCCAGGTGGAAGGCGACGAGCTGGCGGCGCTCATCGAGGTGGTGCTCGCCGACACCGGCGCCTCCACGAAGAAGGACATGGGCCGCGTCATGGGCGAGCTCACCCGCCGCACCGGCGGCAACTTCGACAAGGCCGGCGCCGCCAAGATTCTCGGCGGAAAACTGAGCTAGCCCACGTTTACCACAAGCACCTCCGAACGATCCCCCTCTTGTCGATTTTCGCTTTTCGGAAGTAAATGCCACTTCCTCATCGAAATGGCACGATCAATTTTCGCCTCTCTGCCATAGCTACCCTCAACTGGCATTTTTCTGCCACTTCAGGCCCGTAATGGCAGAGAGCCCCAGCGTCAATCGACCATTTCGGCACCGAAGTGGCATTTACTCGCCTCTCCCCCAAGCACAAAGAGAAGGCCTCCCGTCATGGGAGGCCTTCCTGCTTAGAGCGTCTTTCCCGAACTGATTAGAAGAACGGGTAGATGCTGATGCCGGTCATGTAGAACACGACGCGCAGGGCGAGCGCGCTCACGAGCACGCAGGCCACGCAGACCGCGCCCCACACCTTCCAATCCTTCTTCGCCTTGCCGACGAAGGCGCCGGCCACGCCGCATGCCGCGGCGATGAGCGCGACGACCGAGAAGGGCAGCGAGGCGCCGGAGAAGGGCTCGGTGGCGCCCGTCGGGGCGATGTCCATGGTGGGCTGGGTCGGGTCGAACCAGAAGTCCACCTGGGTGTAGGCGCCCACCGTCGCCTGCATGGCGACGAGGTAGGCCACCACGAGCACCACGTTCACGATCTGGCCGATGACGTTCACCTTGGCGGTGTAATCGAGCGACTCGTCCTTCACGGCGCACAGCACCGCCATGGTGGCCGGGCCGAAGCCGCAGGCCGCGCCGAGCAGCGAGCCGATCTGCAGCACGGAGTCCCAGGCGGGCAGCGAGGCCATCATGTAGGAGTGGCCCATGACGGCGACGAGCACGACGGCCAGCACCAGGCCGACCGCTGCGAGCCACGTCGGCACCTTCGCGTCGTCGCCGCCGCGTCGCAGGTACACGAAGTAGACGACCATAGCCACGAACAGCACGATGATGGCGATGAGCTCCTGGGTGATGCCACTCGTGAGGTGCCCGAAGCCGTTGAAGATGCGCTCCCAGTGCTCCAGGTGGAAGAACACCGCGATGCCGCCCACGACCAGAAGCGCGGCCGAGGTGATGAGCGCCGGCATCTGGGCGCGGGTGCCCTGGCCGCGCAGCGCGTAGAGGCACTGCGCGCCGAACACGCCCGCCGCCCACGCGAGCAGCGTCGTGAACAGAATAAGGGGCCATTGTAATTCCATAATCTACTCCTCCCCTTGCCACTTGCGGTTGCGCAAGATGTAGCAATGCTTCGGGCCGTTACCCGTGCCGGTCAGATGGTACACATCGGCCTCGGTGAAGGGCTCGACCCACTCTCCGAGCGTCGTGCGGTTCTGCATCATCTCCTCGTAGGGAGTCGCCAGATCGTGGGTGGGCGCCAAGGCCTGGAAGGACTCCAAGCCCTCGTCCAAGTCGCCGAAGAAGCGGGCGCGGCTGCCGCACTGGGCCACGCACTGGGGCAGCTCGCCCTGGGCGGTACGCTGCTGGCAGAGCGTGCACTTCTCGACGACGCGCTCCTCCTCGTTCAGGTAGCGCACGCCGTAGGGGCAGGCCATGGCGCAGAACTGGCAGCCGATGCACTTGTCCTTGTCAATCTGCACCGTGCCGTCCTCGGTCACGTGCGACGCCTGGGTCGGGCACACCTTCACACACTCGGGGTCTTCGCAGTGCTGGCACTGGATGGGGAGGAAGTACATCTCCACATCAGGCCAGTCGCCGGAACCGCCCTCTTTGGGGGTGGGGCCGATGCGCAGCGTCTTGATCCAGAAATCGCCGGGCATAACGCCGTTGATGGTCTTGCAGGCCGCCGAGCAGGCCTGGCAGCCCACGCAACGGTTCAGGTCGGTAACGATAGCGTAGCGAGCCATCTTACATCACGCTCCCATCCCACTCGGGTTCGCCTTCGAAGCGGGCGCGCACGCCCTTGCCCGTGGGCACCCACTCGCGCAGGCGCGGGTCGGAGGCATCATGGATACATTCGACGCCATTCGGATCACACGGAACCGGATTGCCGAACGGGGAATTCTCGGCCGTGGCCTTGTACACGATGGTCGGGGTGGAGCGCATCGTGGCGCAGCCGCCGACGGTGTCCTGGCCGTAGGGGTCGTTCACCACGTTGATGCCCACCAGCTCGAAGCCGTGAGAGGCGGTGTCGAACTCGGGGAACCACCAGGCATGGTTGGCATTCACTACGCCCTGGGAGATGCCGTAGTACAAATCGAGCACCTCGCGGACCTTGCCCCACGGCGTCTCGATCCACACCCAGTCGCCCTGCTTGAGGCCGAGGCGCTCGGCGTCCTTCGGGTTCATCTCGATGCGGGGAGACGGCCACACCTCGCGGCACCAGGGCAGCTGGCGATGCTCGGAGTGGAAGTAGGTGGGCTGACGGGAGCCCGTGGTCATCAGGAAGATGTTGTCGGGCATGGCCTTCAGGGTGTCCTTGTAGCCATGGTTCATGAAGTAAGTGTCATCGGCCTGGTCGACGAGCGCAGCATCGTACAGCTCGGGCTTGGCCACCGGCGAGTCGGTGGGCTCGCGGTAGATCGGGAAGCGGTCGTCGTCGCCCTGGAACTGCGGCAGGTCGGAGTGCGCCCACTTGTCGGAGTCCTCCGGCACCTCGCCCATGTTGCAGATGTAGGCCTCGCACACGAGCGACCAGATCTCCACCAAACCGGAAGCGGTCATGAAGCCGGGATGGAAGTCCACGAGCGGGAACAGGTTGAAGCCGCCCTGCTGACGACGCCAGCCCATCTCGTGGCGGCGGAAGGTGCCCCAGCGCTCGGGATGCCACTCGCGGCAGTCCATCCAACCGTGATCGGTGAACCACTGTTTGGCCTCGGCCCAGGTGGGACCTTCGGGGAACTCGGCGGTGCACCACTTGTCCACGTTGTCCTTCAGCACGCGATCGTGGTCGGGCCACAGGTAGCTCGGCGCGCCGGAGGCGTCGTAGTCGTCGCCCAGCTGCTCGGTCCACTTGTCGATGAAGGTCTGGCACTGCGGCGCGTAGTTGAGGTTCTCGGCCGGCGCAGCGTCCGGGTCCTTCGTGTTCCACGGCACGCCCATGGCCTTGTACATGCCCACGTTCCAGTCGGGATCGTAGATGGTCTCTCCCGGAGGCTCGATGGCCGCGCAGCAGCAACCGAACATGCCGCCGGAGCCCTGGGAGACGCGGGTGGAGTCGAGTTCCATCCAGTGCTGGCAGGGGAAGATGATATCGGCGTTGCCGTTGTTGGGGCAGAACCACAGGTTGATGTCGACGAAGAAGTCGAGCTGCGTGGTGGCATCCCAGGCGCGGGCGATGTTGCCCATGTTCATGATGTCGCCAGACTGGCACACGCCGCCGTGCAGGGCGTACAGAGTCTCCTTGACGTTGTAGCCCACTTCCTTGTTCTCGTTCTCCATGGCCAGCGACCAATCGGGATCCTGCAGACAGGCGTCCCAGATGCAGTTCGCGTCGGCCCAGCGAGCCCAGAAGCGGTTGAGCGGGAAGCGATCGGCGTCCACCTGGCCGGCCTGGCGCATGAAGATGGTCGTCGGGTTCGGCCAACCCTGGGAGGGAAGCATGGCGCCGCCCATGCGCTTGGCGATGACGATGGCCTCTTCATCGGAGGGCACCTTGTTGCCGTAGCGCTCAGCGAGCGGGGAGTTCTCATCGATGAGGTACTGCACGAAGTCCTGCATGTGCTTGGCAACTTCCTCCAGCGAGTAGTCGCGGCCCGGCCACACCTTCGCAGCATCGCCCCAGGGTGCCGCCTTCTGCATGTTGGAGCGGCCCGGGTTGCCGTCGAACTGGCTCTTGCAGGAGCCGCGGTTGCCGGCGGGCTCGTCGGAATTGCCCGTCACGCAGGAGAGCATCTGCAGCACGCGGCAGTTCTGGATGGAGTTGCCGTTCTGGTCGGTGGCCAGCTGGAAGTGGATGCCGCCGTTGCCGTGGCGCGGATCGACGCGGGTCGTCCACACACGCACGGCCTCTTCGGCCTTCTCGCCGGGCACGCCGGTGATCTCCTCCACCTTGTCCCAGGTGTACTGGCTGGTGAGGTCGTGGAAGCCATCCCACACGGTGCGGCACTGGTAGGTCTTGCCGTCCTTCAAGGTAACGGCCACCTCGCCGGGGAACAGCGCGGGCTTCTTGGGCAGGCCGGCCGGGTTCGTGACCTTGCCCTTCTCGTTGCCCTCGTCCCAATAGGCGTCGAACTTGGCGTCGGCCGGATCGCACCACACCGACGGGTCGGGCAGCCAGCCGGGAGCCACGAGGCCCTCGAGCGGATGCTCGATGAAGGAGCCCGTGGTCGGGATCTTGTGCATCTCGCCTTCCCACTTGCCCTCTTCGGCATCCCAGTAGGTCAGGCGGTTGTTGTTCTCGTCCCACACCATGAAGCGCTGGTACTTGCCGCCCTCGATGATGTCGGCCTCGGTAATGAGCTTCGTGCGCATGTTGATGCCGCCGTTGCCCTCCACAAGCCAGCCCTCGGTCTTCCAGGGCTTGTCGTCGCAGAAGAGGAACGGAGCGTTAGACCAGCGGCGCACCATGGTGTCGTCGTAGGCCTCGTTCTCGATGATCCAGTTGAACCAGCCGAGCGCCAGCGCGCCGTCGGTGCCGGGGCGCAGCGGCAGCCAGATATCGGCTTCCTTAGAAAGCGGCGTCACGCGCGGATCGACGCAGATGTGCGCCGTCGCGTGCGGGGCCACGTCCGAAATGGTGCGGTTGGTGGTGTCGTAGTTGGAGTACTCCACCGCGGTGCCCCACTGCAGGTACACCTTCGGCTCGGCCTCCACTTCCATCCAGGGGGAGCCCATCTCGTCGGTCATGATGCCGGCCCAGTGACGCGGGCCCTTGCAGACCTGGTAGGCCAAGTGCGCGTTCGGCGTGCCGAACAGCTGCTTCATGCCCTGATAAGGGCCAAGCGACCACACGCGCGACGTGCCGCACATAACGAAGATGGACTGTCCGCCGTACTTGTCGACGACCTCGCCCAGGCCCTGGCCCGACAGCTCGAACGCCTCGTCCAGCGTGATGCGCACCCAACCGGGATCGTCCGAGCCCTTGGGGTTCGTGCGCTTCACGGGGTAGCGCAGACGATCGGGATGATAGGCCGCGTGCATGGAAGACTGCGACTTCGCGCAGCAATGACCGCGGCTCTGGGGCGCCGACTCGTCGCCTTCGACCTTGATGGCCTTGCCGTCCTGCACCGTCACCCAGACGCCGCACTCCACCTTGCCGCAAGCACGGCAGCACGTGCGCACGTGCTTCAGCTCGCCAGCGGTTGCGTTGGCATCTTCGGCGAGAGCTCGCATGGGCGCGACCGCCGAGGAACTTACTGCTGCAGCCGCACCGGTGATAGCCATCGTCTTTATGAAGTTGCGACGCGACATGGTTAGCTGTGCCATAAAATCCCACCTCTCTCTTTCCTACATCCTTTGCCGTTTCTCTCTTGCACCGACAAAGCAAGCGGCTTGTCCCCCGACGGGGCGGAAGGCTGGCGCTGTGCGCTGCGCCCGCCACCTCCACGCCTTCGCCGGTTTCCCCGGGACGCTGACAGGACGGTGCCTTACGGGCGCAATTCTACGGAGGCGCCCATCGTCCCCCTTCATAGGAGGCTTATGATTTGGGACTATTATTCTGGGAGAAGAGGGTCATATGAGAGGAAATGACCTGGGGATTTTCCAAAACAGCCCCGCGTCCGCGCGATTTTTCACGTCTGCCGCTGACTCTGTGTTATCATCGCAGGACATAATTCTGCTGCGGACATACGGGGGAGCAGCTACATGAACGAAAAGCAAGGGGCCGCCACGCCGGCCGCTTTGTCGTGCACTGAGCTGGAATAGGGGAACCATGAAGCTGCCGCATATCAAAGTTGAAGTGGAATACCGCGAGGAGGAGACCGGAGCGCCGGGGAAAGCATCGCCGGCGCTTATCGTGGGATTCGGACTGCATTGGACCTGGGTCTATCTCTTCATGTTCAACGGGCAGTACATCCTCTTCCCCGAAGCGGATTCCATGCAGTTGCTGCTCTCCGCCACCTCCGGCATCTTCCACGCCGTGGCTTTACTGCTGTATGCCGTGTTTCTGAAGCAGGCTCGCCAGCTCTTCGACACGCCCGAGCACATCCGTCGCAACCGCGTGATTGCGGCAGGTCTCGTGGCCTGCGCGACGCTTTTGTGCATGGCGGGAAACGCGGTGCCGACGGGGCCTTTGGCCGCACTTCTCTTCGTGGCGGCAGGCATAGCGAGCGGCGTGGGCTCGGCTATGCTGCTCATGAGCTTCGGCGTTTCCTTCAGCGTATGCGACCTGCCCACGATTGCCCTGTGCACGGCGCTTTCCATCGTGGTCAGCGCCCTCGTGTTCGCCTTGACGCTTATCGTGAGCTCGGTCGTTGCGCCCGTCGGCGCCCTCCTCTGTCTGGTATTGCCCTTCGCGGAGCTGCTCTGCCTGAACAAGTGCTCCGCCGATCTGGTGGACAAGCTGGAGTTCGCCTTCCTGACGATGCCCGTGCGCACCGCTTCCTTCGCAGCGCGCTTGGGTGTTCCCTCGATCATCTTCGGCGTGCTTTTGGGCATCCTGCGCTGCTGCGCGCTCACCGGGCCGCTGCTGGACGTGCTTCTGTCCGAAGGCAGCGCGGAGAACACGTTCACGTTCTCAACCTTCGCGGCGAGCCTGTTCGCTTGCGCAGCCCTCATCATGGCCATGCTCACGCTGCGCAAGTCGCGCAACTTCGCCTTCCGCGTGCTCGTGCCGCTCATCGCCGTATTGCTCGTGACGCTGTGCACCCCCTATGGCACCGACGGAACCTTCCGCTGCTTCGCCCTGTTCGGCTCCTACTTCATGCTGAAAGCGTGCCTGTGGGTCATGTACGCCGACATCGCCCAGAGCTACCGTGTGAGCGCCTTTACCACCTTCGGCTTCGGCCACGGCCTTCTGTCCGCCGGCTCCCTCGCCGGTTTCCTCATGCTGCAACCAGGGGGTCTTTTGGAAGCGGTGTCGGCCGAACCGATGATGCTGGCTTTGGTCGGGCTCATCGCGCTGACCCTCGGCGTTGCAACGCTGCCCAACGGCGCCGAGATGCGCAGCACGCTCATCCGCGGGCGCTTCTGCCCTCTGCTGGATGACCAGACCGACTTGGAAGAGCTGATGAGCGGGAAAGGCGCCGCCAACGAGCCCTCAATCGAAGAAGCTATCGCTCCCATGCCATCCGATAAACCAACTGTTTCTTCTGCGCCGAACGCGATTCCGGAAGGAGCGATTCCCGCCGCCCAAGAATCTCCCGAGCAGAAGGCCGGACGCTTCAAGCGCAAGTGCGCCGCCGTGGCCGACACCTTCTTGCTGTCGCGCAAGGAAACCGAGGCGCTGTTCCTGCTGGCGAAGGGCCGCAATTCCGCCGCCATCCAGGAGGCGCTTTACATCTCCGCCGGCACGGCCAACACCCACATGCGCCACATCTACCGCAAGCTGGACGTGCATTCCCAGCACGAGCTCATCGATCTGGTGGAATCCATGGTGGTGGATTAGCGCTCGTAGACTTGGTCGGTTTTCATCATGGTTTGGGCTTTGTGCCAGATAGTGTGGGGGGTGTCGTGCTGCACGGCGCGGGGGCGCATGACGTAGCGGTCGGTGACGCCGCCCATGAGATCCACGGCGAAGATCTCCTCGGAGATTTCGATGGCATGCGCCGGGCAGATGGCCTCGCAGCTGCGGCATTTCACGCAGTCGCTCGGGCGGTGCTCCACGCCGAAGGTGCCGTCGGCGTCGGTGAACTTCGCTAGAGCGCCGGTGGGGCAGAACACGGCGCACATCTGGCAGGAGGCGCACGCATCGGTGTCGATGACGACGTGGCCCCACAGGCGCGTGTCCACCATGACATCCTCCGGCTCGCCCAAGGCCGCCAGGCTGTCGAGCAGGCGCTCGCGACGGTCGGGGATGAAATGCGGCAGGGTGCCGTCGTCCATTACTTTAAGGTAGCGGCCCACATCGCGAGCATCGGCCGCCGGCGCGGCCCCAGCATCCGCGTTGCCGGCGTCGCCCAGCACCTCGGCCACCGCCGTTTCCGCTACGACTGCCCCGGCACGAGCGGCCAACGCGGCGCTTTCCGCGAGCACGGCGCGGCGGCCGCTGTCGTGATCGGCCATCTTCTTGGCCGAGGCCGGCAGCTTGCCCGAGAAGCGCACGGTCATGGGCGAGCCCCAAATTTCCAGCAGCTTCTCAGCGGTTTCCACCACCGCCTCGGCGCACGCGCGGCCCCTCTTGTGCTCGCAGCGCTCGCAATCGCCGTGGATGAGCACCACCTCGCGCGCACCTTCCACGGCAAGATCGGCCAGAAGCGCCTCGTCCACGCGGCCGAGACATTCCACACGCGCGATCTTCTCTTCATCGTAGCGGCCGCGCGCCCGCTCCAAAAGCTCGCCGCAACCGAGATAGGCCACGCCCTCGTTGGCCGCGCGCGATGCGCGGGCCGCCGCCGCAAGAGCGGCGTCGCTCGGGTGGTGGGCCTCCAGAGCACAGGTGGGGCATACCGTGGCGCAGGTGCCGCAGCCGATGCACTTCTCGGGCGACACGGTGAGCACCTCGCCGTCGTAGGAAATGCAGCCCGACGCGCAGGATTCGGCGCAGCGCAGGCAATCGGCGTGGCGGTTGCGCACCAGCGCGCACCGCTCTTGGTGCACGGTGATGTACGGGCTTTCCAGCTTCCCGATGAGTCCCAGCATAGTGTCGATGCTCGCCATGATTCCCCCTTGCGTCCTCGATGCGTGTCGACCGGAACCGCGACCCGCAACCCTTGTCCCAACTGCGGCGGAACAAAGGCTGCCAGGCACAGCCCCCTTGGCGTTTTCGTCATCATAAAGGCCATTTCATAGGCGAAATCATAGGAGCCATATTATTCTGGCTATGAAAGCCCTCCTAAACTTCTCGGCGTATTGGGGAATCGAGAGAAAAGGAGGGAACATGGCACTGCTAAGACCGTCGCTGACGCTCGTGCTCGATCTGGATGAGCGCGTCGCCGCCGAGCAGACCATCCTCGAAATCAATCGGAGCTACGCCCATATTGGCACGCCCGTTATTCGCACCCACGCGTGCGAAAGCGCGGAGGACGCCCCCGTGCGCAACACGGCGCGCCTCATCGTGAACATGGGCACCTACTCTTATCTGAACTCTGCCGACGAAGGCGCCGACGAGCGGTGGGAGACCATCGTGGGGCCCTGGATCGGCAATATGCTGCGCAAGATCGGCAACAACATGAAGGTGTTCAACGATCGCCAGCGCAAGATCGGCTATCCGGAAGTGCACTTCGACACCTTGGATATCGAACTGGGCGCCGGAGCCTTCACCGTCGCCGTGCGGCCCCAAGGCGCGGGAGATGTCGACGAGGCCGTAGCCGAACTGGTCACCGCCGCTCGCGACCTGCGCAACAACGGCACCTTCGCCGAGGCCGTGCGCGTGGAGCTGCCTTGCGCCGAATCATGGAACGCCCAGCGCGACACCGCCTGGGAGGCCTGGGCAGCCGAGCATCCCGAGGTTTTGGAAGAGCCCGACACCGACGAGGATGCGTCGGCTGGCGACGTTGCCGACGAGGCGGCCGAGCGCGCGCCGGAGAAGACCCGCGAGGAACTTCTCGCCGAGGACGTCATCGCCAAGAGCTACGAGAACACCGCCGTGCCTCCCACCGACTCCGAGGCACTGCCGCGTCCCCAGCGCGAAGAGGAAGAAGAGGAAGAGCCCTTCGACTTCCCCGTCGATTACACCCTGTGGGCCGTCATTGGGACCGATGGCGCAACACGCACCTACGATTGCGCCGCGGCGGCTTTCGTCGACTAGCGGAGATATCCATGGCACCCGAGAACGCTTCTGCCAACCTGGCCGCCTCGCGCAACGGCGCGCCCGCAGCGGCCCGGCAGCCCCAAGAGATACGCGGCGTGCACGCCCTCGTGAAGTGGGAAAGCCCCGCCGATGAGGTGCGCGGCATTGCCGCAGGAGCCGCCGTGCTACTGCGCGATCACGCCGTGCTGCCCCATCAAATCGGCTTCGCTGTGCCGAACCGCACCTGGGCCGTACAGCTGGCCCAGGCCTGCAAGGTCATGGGCGTGCGCGCCAGCATCGCAGAGGCCGGCGAAGTGCCGAGCGGCAGCGCCGCCGTCATCTTCGACTTCCGCACCCCGGAGAGAAACGTTGAGTGGCTGTTCGTCGTCGGCTGCACCGAGGGCCTTATGCCCACGGCGGCGGCCACGGGCGACGACGAGGCCAGTCGCGCAGTCCAACAAGAGCAGCGCGCCGCCTTCGCCCACCTTGTCGCCGATGATCGGCCCCATGTGGTGCTCTCCTATTTTGCCCAGGCGGACGTTGCCCTAGCCGATCAGATTCGCCTGCCCTATCGCCGCACGATCACCCGCGACGGTATCTCCCTCGCCTGCCTGACCCCCACCCGCTTCATCAGCGAGATGGGAGCGGCACGGCCAACCACGGTCGGCAGCCAGCGCTTTCTGCGCGATGCCGGCCTGAACTAGAAAGGAGCTCCCGTGAGCACACCGGATTTGTCCGCGTTCAACTTCAGCTTCGATCCGACTCTGGACACCTGGGCCGTCAGCAACGAGCCCGCCGAGCTGGATTCCTCTGAGATCTTTCTGCCCAACGTGGAAGGGCGCACCGAGTTTCTGCCCCCCGACCCCGATCGCGTGCCCGTCATCGAGAACTCAGTGCGCACCGACGATCCCACCTATGCCGCCCGCCCCGCCGAGGAGCGAACCCGCGAGCTTCTGTCCCAGATGCGCCCGCACCGCGCCACGCTGCTGGGCATCCTGGCCGCCTGCGAGACGCCGATGGCAACCAGTGCCATGAAGGAAACCGTCGAGCGCATCAGCGGGCGGAAGTTCTCCGTGTACACGCCTTCCAACTTCTGCACCATGCTGGAAGTGGCCGGCGGTCTTGCGCGCGTAACCGATGCCGGCGAGCCCTACACCGACGAGGTGCGAGCACCCGAGATGGTGGAAGTGGACGGCCGCGCCTTCTGGCGCCCCACCACCCCGCCACCGGTGTACTGGCAGACCACCGAAGCGGGCGCCACGGTGCTCGCCGAGGACGATCCCGCCGCGCGCATCGAGCGCCTCTTCGCCAAAGAGCCCGAGTTCCTCCCCGTGTACAAGCGCATTCTGCTCATGGCCGACACCGAAGAGGGCACGTCCATGGGGCTCATGTCCGTGGCCGTCGACACCGATCCGGCCATCGCCGAGAACCGTCGCTTCTACGTGCAGCATTTCGTGGAAAGCCTGGAGCGCGCCGGCGCCTTCGTCTGGGCCGACGGCGCCTGGCGCGCCACCGATGCAGGCCGCGCGGCGCTGGCCGGTGCGCTGGCCGAGGTGATCGACGACTACGAAGTGCCAGCCGTTGATGGCGTGACGTGCGCCAATGTACCCACTCTCACCGATGGCGTGAACTGGTAAGGAGGAGCCATGACTGAGGAAATTCTGGAAGAGACGGCTCTCGCGCCGTCCGAACTGATCGAGCTGTTCAAGCACCGCAGCGCCACCTACGGGTTGCTCTCGCGGCTGTATGCCAAGGAAGTGGACGCCGAGCTGCTCGACGAGCTGCATGACACGCTATGGCCTGTCGAGACCGGCACCGATGCCGGCGACGAAGGCAACCGCCTCATCGCCACTTACCTGTCCGGTATCTGGGAGAACACCTTGACCGAGCTGGCCGCCGACTACATGCGTACCTTCTTCGGCCACGGCTATTCGGGCCACGCGGCGGCCTATCCCTTCGAAAGCGTGTACTCCAGCGAGAAGCGCCTGCTCATGCAGAGCGCCCGCGACGAGGTGCTCGCGCTGTACCGCGCCGCCGGGCTTTCCAAGCAGGAGAGCTGGAAGGAGGGCGAGGATCACATCGCCCTGGAGCTGGAGTACCTGCAGATTCTCTCCGACCGCACCGCAGAGGCGCTCTGTCAGGGCGATACCGACACAGCCGCGTCATGGGTGCGCACGCAATACAACTTCCTCGATGTGCACCTGGCCAGCTGGGCGCCGCTGCTCACCGCCGAGGTGAAGAAGTTTGCCAAGACCGATTTCTACCGGGGACTCGCCTTCCTCACGGAGGGCTTTTTAGAGACCGACCGCGAGGTGCTGGAAGAGCTGCTCGCGGAGGACTAGCGTTCGGGCCGGTCGCGCCCGTCGCGCCGGCCCTCTAAGTAGAGGAGAAGACATGGGAGACGAGAAGAAACGAGAAGGCGCGGGCATGTCCCGGCGCACCTTCGCCCTGGGCGTGGGAGGAGCCGGCGTGCTTCTGGCCATGGGCGGCTTGAAGCTGGTGCCCGCGGAGGCACAGGTGCGGCCGCCCGGAGGACAGGACGAGAACCGGCTTGTGGCGTCGTGCATTCGCTGCGAGCGCTGCGTGGAAGCCTGCCCGCGTGGCGCGCTGCGGCCGGCCCACATCGAGGACGGCATCGTCTCCGTGCGCACCCCCACGACGAACTTCAACGACAGCTGGTGCGACTTCTGCGCCGATGAGAACGACGGCGTGCCGCTGTGCGTGGCGGCCTGCCCCACCGAGGCGCTGGCGCTGCCCGCCGACGCGACCGCCGAAACCACCATCATCGGCAAGGCCGTGCTCATTCGCGAATGGTGCCTGGCCTGGGACAAGAACAACGGCTGCCGCTTCTGCTACGACGCGTGCCCTTACGAGGCCATCGAGCTGGACGAGAACGGTCGCCCCGTCGTCGTGCCCGACAACTGCAACGGCTGCGGTGCCTGCCAGAGCGTGTGCGTGTCCCAGAAAGAGGGCTCCTACACCACCGGCGCCACCTCGCGCGCCATCATCGTCGTCCCCGAGAGCGAGGCCTAAGGAGTCGTCATGAGTCAGAAACTTCGCATCATCATCCCTCTGGCCCTGCTGGGCGCCGCCGGCGTGGCCTACGCCGCCCACGTCAGCGCGGGCACCCTGTCAGCCTTCGGCTGGGAATCTATTTCACTCATTTGCCCGATCGGAGCCTTGGGCACCATGCTCGCCAGCAAGATGCTCGTGCCGCGAGCGGTCATCTCCATCGTGCTGGCTGTGGCCGCCATCCTGCTTTTGGGGCGCGCCTTCTGCGGGTGGCTATGCCCCGTGCCCGTGTGGAGCAAGCTGCGCGGCATCTTCAAGAAGGGGGATGGGGAGGCCGCGCCCCCCTCCGGCGCCGAGAAGCGCGCCCTGAAAACCTCCTGCGCAGGCGCATGCTCCTCCTGCGCCGACCGCAAGCCGGCCGATTCGCGCCACATCATCCTGGGCGGCACCCTGCTTTCCGCGGCCATCTTCGGGTTTCCGGTGTTTTGCCTCGTGTGCCCCGTGGGCCTTTCGTTCGCCCTGGTGTTTCTGCTTATCGCGCTGTTCGGCGGCGGCGATGTCACCTGGTCGGTGCTCATCATTCCCGTGTTGATAGCCGCCGAGGTGATCTTCTTCCGCAAATGGTGCTCGCATCTGTGCCCCATCTCGTCGTTCATGAGCCTCATCGGTCGCGCCAATCGCACGTTCCAGCCGGCCATCGACGATGCGAAGTGCCTGGAGACTTCCCATGGTGCCACCTGCGGGCGTTGCGCCGAGGTGTGCGAGGTGGGCATCAACCCGCGCCATCCGGAGCTGGGCACTACCTTCAACGAGTGCACCCGCTGCCGCGCCTGCGCCGACGTGTGCCCCGGGCATGCCATCAGCTTCCCGCTTATCGCCCGCAAGACAGCCGGCGCCCCGGCGCTGGAGCCAACGCCGGCTGGGGCGAGCGGCACACCGGCCATCGGGTCTGACCTCGACCTTGACGAGCCATCCGAGGCTCTCTCGTAACGCCCGCCTCCTCTCCTTGGGAAGAAGCTGGGCGCGGCGACCGTGCAGGCAAGCCTTTCAACCCGCACGGCCATCGCACCGCAGCCCAGCCTCTCCCTGACCGGCCTTTCCCCTCCTCCTTCGATGCGGCACTCCTCATTTTCCCGAAGCTTTCCCTCTCCCTCCCCCCGCTTCGGCCCCCGCATCAGGCGCCTCCCCTTCCTGCGCCCTGCGAAAGGCCGTTCAGGGGGAGCCCGGCAGTCTCGATTCCCCAATGTCCTCGAACTGCTGGGCTTCCCTTTCTACCATCTCATCCAGCGTGTTCGGAAGGCTACCTATGACCCTATCGCCAACAGCAACTGAAGCGCTCTGCATCACGGGCGATCCCCGCTCGGGCAAAACGGGCACGCTCGTCGAACGTGCCGTAGCCTGGGCCGAGGCGGCTCCCGCGACTCCGGACGCCCAGCCGCCATTGCTGTTCTTCTGCGCGTCGCCCGTGACAACAGATGACGCCGCACTTCGCCTTTCGCAGCGCGGACTGGCGAACGTGCCCGTAGAGGCTGTAGGGCTTGCCGAACCCGCCGCTTGTCAGCACGGCCCGCGCACGGGCCTAGTAACCACGCCCTTCGATTACGCTTGCCGCATTCTGGCCGATCCTCGCGCTCAGCGGGCCATCGGTCGCGGCGGGCGCGTGCTCAGTCGCGCCGAGGAGGCCGTTTTCTACGAGGATCTGAAAACCTGCGGCCTGAAACGCCGGCGCCTACGGGAGCTGTGGGCCTTTCTGCAATGCGGTCTTGCGAACCTGAACGACGGCGACCCTAACTGGATTCAGACCACCGAAGAACGGGCGATTCTCGACCTGGCTCGCGACATTCTCGCTTTCGAAGACGCCATCCTGCCGGGCGAGGTGGTAAATCTGGCCGTGCACGCTTTGGAAGTTGAACCGACGCTGCGCCAGCGCTTCGGCTCGCCCGTCGTGCTGGCCGACGATTACCTGCTCATGAGCCCCGCCTCCCAACGCCTCGTGAACCTGCTGGCCACGAGTAAGATCGCCGTGGCAGGAAGCGAGAAAGCCGCCCTTCCCGCCTTCGAGCCCTACCCCTGCGCCACGGGCTTCGAAGAATTCGAAGCGGCCCACGCCCCTCTTCAACGCGTGACGCTGGAGGCTCCCTTCCATGCCCTTGACCGCGCCTGGGAGGCGGCTCCCGACCTCGCCGGCGAGATGGGCCTTATCGCCCGCACGATTGCCGAGGAGCTGGCCGGCGGCACGAGCCCCGGCGCCATTGCCGTTGTATGCGTGAACCGCACGTGGCGCGCGAACCTGCAACGGGCCCTCGCATCGGTGGGCATTCCCGCTGCGTCACTGGGACATGCGGCCCTCAAAGCCCCCAAGGGCGATCTTGTCCCCGCCAACGACGACGAGCGCGAGCGCGTTCTGAGGCAGCTTCGCGACGACATCGTGCAACCAACCGGCTTGCGCGAATCCCGCGCCCGCGCTCGTGCCGATATGAGCGGCATTGCGTCCCACAACGAACCGTCGGCTTCCCCCTGCGGGGACTCCATCGCGTGGCGCCAGTGGCTCAGCTTCGACGACGCCCTCGGCCGCAGCGCCGCCGTCTCCGAGCTGCGGCGCGTCGCGCAGCCCCAAGGCCTCAACCTCGCGGAAGCCCTCGCGGCCTTGGATGCCGATACCCTGCCCGGGCTTCCCGCAACCAGCCCCTTCGCCCAAAGCCTGCTCGCCCCCTACCGCGTAGCCCAGCGACTGCTCGGGGAGCAGAGCGAGGAGAACCAACCCGAAACCGACATCGCACTCGACTCGGCAGCGGAGAGCTCTTCTGCATCCGCGGTCACCGCAAGCGTCACGTCCCTCTCCTCTGCTCGCCACAGCGAAGCATGCGAAGAAAGCGCGGCAGCAGCGCCGTCCTCTATACGGAAGGATGCTGCGCCGTGCGGAAGAAACTCCGACCCGGACGTTCCGGCCGTCGCCATTGCCGCCCCCGAAGACCTCTTCGGCCATACTTTCGAGGTGGTCATCTTTGGCGGCTTCGTGAACGGCTTCATCCCCTCGCGCGATATGTGCGACCCCGGCGTCGTTGTCGGCGGCGCCCGCGCCCGCCAGGAAGCCTCCGACCGAGCCGCCATCACTTTGGCCGAACAACGCACCACCCGACGACTCCTTTTCACCAGCTTCGAAAGCTGCGATTTGGAAACCGCCGAGCGCCTGCTCCTGCACATCCCCCGCATCCGCCTCCGCTCCGGCGTCCGCACCTGCAACATCGAGCCCAGCAGCTACCTGGAGGAACTGAACCTGGGCCCCAAGCAAACCTCCGGCCCAACCGATCAAAGCCATCCGTCAGCTTAGGCATCTTCGAAATTCAAGGGACAGATGCCAGTTCGACCCCGAAGTGGCGCACCGCACTGCCAGTTGAAGGCCGAAATGGCCAGAAAGTGCCACTTCATAGCCGAAATGGCTTCCCCCCTCTTACCATTTCGGGGTCGAACTGGCATTTGCCACCAGATTCGTGAAAGCGATGTGACTTGCTGCCTCTCTTAGGTCGCCCCATCGGGCATGTCAGGTAAGCACGTTTTTCAGGGCCTCCTCGAAGGTTGCGTGGGAGGCGGCGGCGAGCAGGGCGTCCTTTTCGTTGCGGGAAAGCTGCTTGAAGACGTATTCTGCGTGCATGGCATCGTGCTTGGTGGCGAACTCGGCATAGGCGAGCAGGCTCACGGGCAGACGAGCGCGGGTGTACTTCGCGCCCTTGCCGGCGTTGTGCACCGCCAGCCGCGCCTGCACATCCACGGCATAGCCGGTGTACAACGACCCATCGGCGCATTCCAACACGTACATATAGTGAGTAGAGGCCGCAGCCATAGCGGGGCTGCCCTAGTAGTACCGATAGTATGCCGCGCAGCTACCCTCGCTGGAGACCATGCAGGGACCGACGGGGTTCTCCGGCGTGCAGACCTTCCGGAACAGCGGACACTCGCTTGGGGCCATAATGCCGCGGAGCACGTCTCCGCAGCGGCAGCCCTTATGCTCGCGCACCTCTTCCACGTCTGGTTGGAAGCGGCGCATGGCGTCGAAGTCGGCGAACTCCTCGCGGATGCGGTAGCCGCTGCCGGGAATCTCGCCCAAGCCACGCCAGGTGGCGGAGCAGGTTTCGAACACCTCGTCGATGGCGGCGAGTGCCACGGGGTTGCCCTCGGGCATGACGCCGCGGGCGTAGGCGATCTCAATCTCGGCGCGCCCCTCGTGCAGCTGGCACATGATCATGGCGATGCCCTGAAGCACGTCTACCGGCTCGAACCCGGTAATGACGCCGGGGATGCCGTACTTCTCGGCCAGGAAGCGATAGGGCTCCGCGCCGATGATGGTGGACACATGCCCCGGCAGAATGAGCGCATCCAGCTTCAGCGCCGGGTCGTTGATGATGACTTCCAGCGCCCCAGGCATGTTCTTGTGGGCGCCGTATACGGTGAAGTTCGCAAGGCCCATGGCGCGCGCTCGTTTGATGGCCATAGCTACGAGCGGCGTGGTGGTTTCGAAGCCCACGCCGACGAAGACGATTTGCCGATCGGGGTTCTCCTGCGCCAGGCGCAGGGCATCCAGCGGCGAGTAAACGATTTCCACCGCGCGTCCTGCCGCCTGCTCGGCCAGCAGGCTGGACGTGGAGCCGGGCACGCGGGTCATGTCGCCGAAGGTTGCGATGGTCACTTCCGGCACGCGGGCCAGCGCGATTACCTTGTCGATGTCGTGGTTGCTCGTCACGCACACCGGACATCCAGGGCCCGACGCCAGACGAACCCCCTCGGGCATAAGACCGCGAATGCCGTTGCGCGCAATGGCCACGGTGTGGGTGCCGCACACTTCCATCAGCGTAGCAGACTCCGGGGCCAGCGCTTGAATGGACTCAATGAGCCCCCGCGCCAACGCCGGATCCTTGAATGCCTTCAGTTCTTGCTGCATGGCGTCCATTCTTGCAACCACTCCTTCAAGGGTGTAGAATACGGACAAGCGGAATGCCCGTGGCACCGGGCACGACTGCTTCACATTACTCCTATTAATGTGATGAAGAGCCGTTCTTCCTATGCGAGGGGCGGCTTTTTCATTGCCGCCCGCTGCGACTACTGCCGCAAACGCGCGGTCAACTCAATCACCGCTACGATCACCAAACAAAACGTGAGGAGTTCCATCCAGCTTACGTACATAGCTGCTCCCTTCGACGAAAGAAGCAGTCCGCTCGTCCGTGCGGTCAGTCTAGTGTAATACACGGGCGGATTCAACAGGCAAAATGCACTGTTTTCGCTCCTTAGGCCGGCGTGGGAGCCTCTTCCAAATCGGCCAGTTCGGGGAATTGCTTCACCAGCTCGATGGTCTCCAGGGCGAACTGCTCGTCCACCACCTCGATGGCGAAGCCGGCGTGCACGAGCACGTAGTCGCCCACCTGCGCCTGGGGTGTCAGGTCGACGGAAATCTCACGGGTCACGCCCAAAATGTCAACGGTGGCCAAGTTCCCCTCTTCCAGGGCCGCCACCTTCGCCGGAATTGCCAAGCACATACGCTGCTCCTTCGATTCGTCTCTCAATGCCCCATTGTCGCAGGTTCGCCCAAGGAAGTCGGCGAGGTTTCGAGAGGCGCCCTACTCGCCCGAACGAGCGGAAGCCACCACGGCTTGGCCCAGGCTGATGCAACCGTCGTTGGGAGGCAGATCGCGGTTGATGGCGACGGTGAAACCAGCAGCGGCCAAGTCAGCCAGCGCGTGCTCCACAAGGTAGCGGTTCATGAACACGCCACCCGACAGCGCCACCGTGGAAATGTCGTACATGGCTCGCACCAACTCGGCGCTCATGACGATGGCGCCAACCATGGCATCGTGGAAGCGGCGGCTGATGACGGACGCCGGCACTCCCGCCGCCAGGTCGTCCAGCAACGCGTGGAAGGTGGGCTCGGCATCCAGGAGCAGCACCGAGGTGTCCTGCGCGGTACTCGTCTCGGTGGCGGTGTTCTTCTCGACGATGACGGCGTAGCGCTCCTTCGCCGCCAGCTCGTCCTCGCCTGCCACGCCCGCGGCCTCTTCGACAGCCGCAGCGCCGGCCACGTCGGCCCCGGCGGTTTCCATGGCCGTCTCCAGAAGGATGGCTCCCTCGCCCTCGTAGCTCGGCTCCGTGCAGATGCCGAGCAGCGCGCTGGCCGCATCGAACAGGCGCCCGACCGAGGACGTCATGGGCGTGTTCAGCCCGCGCTCGATCATGGTGTCGCACACCTCGGCCTCATCGCCCAGAGGCGCCAAAGCCGCCGCAGCAGCAGGATGCTCCAACAGGTCGTAGGCCCACAGCACGCCATAGGCCATGCGCAGCGGATGCTTGATGGCCGCAGCCCCTCCGGGCATGGGCACGTAGGCGAAGTTCGCGAAACGCTCGAAGGCCTGGCGGTTCGCCAGCAGCACCTCGCCGCCCCAGATGGCCCCATCCTCACCGTAGCCTGTGCCGTCGAAGGCGATGCCGCAGACGGCATCAGTCAGCCCATGCTCGGCCATAACCGACACGATGTGGGCATGATGGTGCTGCACCTCGGTCACGGGAAGTCCCTGGTGATGGGCCCATTTGCTTGTGAGATACTCGGGGTGCAAGTCGCATGCCACCGCTGTGGGAATCGTTTCGAAAAGGCTCTCGAAGCGATCCTTCGTGGCCAGCCACGCATCGTAGGTCTCGGCGTTTTCCACGTCGCCGATGTGCTGGGACACGAAGCCATCGGTGCCGCGCAGCAGCGTGAAGGTATTCTTCTGCTCGGGGCCGGCGGCGAAGATGATGCCCTCGGCAGGCGCAACGCCCTCGGCCGTCACCGACACGGGTACGGGAGCATAGCCGCGTGCCCGCCGCAGGAACTGAATGGCGCACACGGGCTTTTCGTCGACCTCATCCACCTGGATCAGCCGCACGACGGAGTCGTCGAAGCGCGTGAGGATGGGGCGATTGTTACCCAAAAAGGCATCGGCGATGCCGGCCAGCTTTGCGCGCGCCTCTTCATCGGCGATACAGATGGGCTCGTCGTGTACGTTGCCCGAGGTCATCACAAGCAGCGGCACCAGGCGTCCCGGTTCGTCGCCCGCTTCGTCCACCGCCGGATTCGCCGCATACCACGCTTCAGCGAAATCGTGCATGAGCAAATGTTGCACCGGTGTGTAAGGCAGCATGACCCCCAATTCGGACAATCCATCGGCCAAGCCTGCGCCAATAGCCGCGCCAGGGCGTTTACGCAGCAGCACAATGGGTCGCGTCGACCCCGCCAGAACCGCCTCTTCCTCTTCGCTCGCCTCGCAAAGCGCCCGCACATCGCCCATTCCCTGGGCCATCACCGCCAGGGCCTTCCCATCGCGCCGCTTGCGCCGGCGCAGCTCGGCCACCGCATCGGCATTGTTGGCGTCACATACGAGATGGAAGCCCCCCAGTCCCTTGACGGCCAAGATCTTCCCTGCCATGAGCATCTCCACCGCGGCCGCGAAAATGGCGTCGGACTCCTCGCGGGTTTTCCCTAGCGAAATCGGCCCGTCCGCCCCAACACGCCACGTTACCGAAGGCCCACATTCAAAGCAGGCATCGGGCTGGGCGTGGAAGCGGCGGTCGAGCGGATCGGCATACTCGGCGGCGCACTTCTCGCACATGGGGAACGCCGCCATGGAGGTGGCAGCACGGTCATAGGGCAAGTGATCGATGATGGTGAAGCGTGGCCCGCAATTCGTGCAGTTGATAAACGGGTAACGGTAGCGACGGTCGTTCGGGTTGAACAGCTCGGCCACGCAGTCATCGCAGGTGGCAAGCTCGGGCGACACAAGTGTGGTCTCTGCCACGTCCTCATCGTCGGAGAAGCGAATCTCGAAGCTGTCGAAATCCTCCAGCGGAACTTCCTTGATGTCGATTTCCTCCACCTTCGATGCCGCCGGCGCGTTGTCAGATAATTCCATGATGAACTCGTCCACCAGCGCACTCTCACCCTCAGCGTGAATATGCACGCCATCGGTGGCGTTCAGCACCCAGCCGTTGATGAGGTACTTCTTCGCCATCCGGTACACAAAGGGTCGAAAGCCCACCCCTTGCACAATACCCTTTACATGAATATCGACCGCATCGATCATGAGTAAGCTCCCTTGCCTTGCGCTTTGCTTTGCCGCTTACGCCTCGTCCGCCTCGCCTTCGGGGACGGCGACCTCCGCAGCCTCCACCTCGGCATCCTGGGGCGCATCGGCAAACTCGGCTTCCACGGCAGTCTCGCTGGCCTCGGCAGCTTCCACAACCACGGTGGCTTCGGCCAGCTCCTCGTCCTCGGCCATGGCGGCGGCCTCAGCCAACGCCCGATCGGTCAGGATGTCGGCAATCACATCATCGACTACCTGGGCCAGCTGACGCAGCGTTACGCCGGAGTTGTCCGGCAAATGCAGATGCACGCAGCGGCGCCCGCGCTTGGCGAGCGTCGCCAAATCGCCAGCAGCCTGGGCCTTCGCCAGCTCGCCAAGGCTGGGTGCCGCAGCTTCCTCCGGCAGCGGAATGTCCTTCAATTCGTCAGCCGACAAAATGAGGAAGACGCCCATGTTCGGACCACCTTTTTGCAGCTGGCCCGTGGAATGCAGGTAGCGCGGCCCCACCTCCAAGCACGACACGCAGCCGAAGGATTCGGCCACGCCATGGCGAATCTGCTCGATGGCCTCGCGCCGCCCCTCTCCCGTAAACGGAAGAAACGCGTTCAGCGCAAAGAAGTCGCCCGGCTGAATGGAGGACAGCAGCGCATACAGCGTCTCGTGCAAGTCCTCACAGCCCTCGAACATGGGGGCGAAGGAGACTTCCACACGGCCCATGTCTACCTCGTCGGTGAACACCTCAGTGAAATCGGGCTCCGGCTGGCCGTTCTTCAGAATATCGAGCACCTCAGCTTTGGCGGAGGCAACGTCGGGCTGGTCGAAGGGGCACACCTGCATAAGATAGCCGCACATGGCGATGGCGTATTCCCACATGACGAAATGCTCAGCCAGCTCTTCCACAGTGTCGATGCGGTAGTTCAGCCGCGGAATAGCGTTGTCGATGTAGGCGAGGCTCATCTCGAAATTGCGGCGCTCGTCCCACAGATCGGTTTGGGTCTGGTACATGATGATGGACCTGTCGCCCGGATCCTCCGTAAGCAGCAGCGAGTCGATCTCGATGTTCGGCAGGATGCCCTCGCCGTTCTTCCCCAGCGATTCAGCCACCAGCTGTTCGATCCACAGGCCCAGTACGCGCCCACGCTTGGGAGTGAGGAACGAGAACTTGTTGCGACCCTTCAGGTAGTTGTCGTAGAGGAATGCCGCCAGGTTGATGGCCGGGTTGTCGATGGCGTCCTCCGAACAGGCCTCCTCAGCCGCGCGAGCGTGAGCCATGAACGCTTCCATGTCGATACCCGTGAGCGCCGCCGGCACCAATCCGAACACCGAGAGCGCAGAAAACCGGCCGCCCACCGTGGGCTCGCCGGAAAACACCGCACGCCAGCCTTCCTCCCGTGCCTGCCGATCTAAATCGCTACCCGGGTCGGTGATGGCCACCAGGTGCTTCACCACATGATCGCCCAACTCCTTCTCGAAGGAGGCCCGCACCGCCTCTAGCAGCATGCGCGGCTCAATGGTGCCGCCGCTTTTCGAGGAGATGATGACCAGCGTGCGATGGGGATCGCAGATGGTGAGCATCTCGCGCACGCGCACGGGCGAGTCAGAATCCAACGTGCGGAACTTCACGCGATTGGAATCGTGCTTGTTGTACTTCGTGATGGTCATGGGCGCCTGAGTGGAACCGCCCTGGCCGATGAGCAGAATCGTATCGAGACCCGCTTCCACCACCTCGTCGGCAAAAGCCTGGATGGCGTCCATATCACACAGCGGACTCGTGGCTAGATCGGCCCATCCCATGTAGTCGCTCGCGCAGGCTTGCGCCTCGGAGGAGAAATCGTACAGCGTGGCGTCCTTGGCGTGAATGCGGCTTGCTGCACGAGCTTTCACCAGGGTCTTTGCCGCCGGATACAGCTTCTCAACGTCAACGGAGAGCATGGCGCTCCTCTTCTCTCTGGGCAATTTCCGCCAGCCAGCAGAATTGCAAACGAGCCCCGTACGCGCTGCACTGGGGCTCCTCCTCGTTAATCTAGTGGAAATATTCTAGCAAACGCCACCAAAACGCGCCCACATCCCCACAACCCTATGGCGGTTCTGTGAACGAAACGAGCCCCTGGGCGGGGCTCGTCAGCGTATCATTCAGAGCGAGGCGTCCTACAGGTTCAGCGCCTTCTTCAGGGAGCTGACGCGGCGGCGCGAAACGGGAATCTTCTCCTCCACGCCGTTCAAGGTCAGCAGCAGCGTACCGCCGGAAACGGATTCGATCTCCTCCACCATGGACAGGTTCACCAAATAGCCGCGGTGTACGCGGAAGAACCCGTGGCCATCGAGACGCTTCTCCAGCTGGGCCAGACTCACCGTGGAGAAGTAACGGTCGGTATCGGTCTGCAGGTAAGCGTAGTCATCGCGAGCCATGACGAAACGGATCTTATCGATGCCGATGAGAATCTTCTTGCCGCCCTTTTCCACCGGGATGCGCTCGGACTTGTGAGCCTGCAAGTGCAGAGCCACCTGCTCGCGCACGCGGGCGATGGCCTGAGCCAAGCGCTCGGTCTCCACCGGCTTAACCAGATAATCGATAGCGCTCACCTTGAAGGCGTCCAGCGCGTGCTCGGAATAGGCGGTCACGAACACCACCGCCGGAGGGAACTTCAGATGCTGCAGAGCCTCGGCCAATTGAAGGCCAGTGGCCTCGGGCATGTTCACATCCATGAACATAACGTCGCAGGGATACTCTTTCAGCTTCTCGATAGCCTCGCGCACGTTGGCAGCTTCGGCTGTCACTTCAACTCCGCCGACCTCATCGAGAAGAAAGCGCAGTTCAGAACGGGCAGGCGCCTCGTCGTCAACGATAATTGCGTTAAGCACGTCGTCCTCCAAAAGAAATCTCTGATTGCATTCATACTATTCTATAGCACAGCTGACGCCCCGTCATGCCCGATCATGAGGAAATCACGGGTTAATTCCAGATGAGGACATTGAAATTGCCGATACCCTCATCGCTCCCGTCGCTCAATCGTAAAATGGCCCCGCAGATGCGGGGCCATTGCAGACATACGCTGTAAGCTGTACTCAATTACTGAATCTCTAGTCCCTGCAGCTCGGCTAGAGCTAGGACGTAGATCTTGAAGGAGGTCTTCAGCAGCTCTTCGGAGACACCCTCGTCGGGGCCGTGTTCGCCGCCGACCCAGTCGGGGTTCTCGATCCAAGGCATGTTCACACCGAAGGAGGCGCCCTTCTTGAACTCGCGAGCGTAGGTGCCGCCGCCGATGGTGAAGGGCTTGTGCTCGGTGTCGCCGGTCACGAACTGGAAGGCATCCTGGAGCACCTGAATCTCCGGGTCATCGGGCTTCACGAGGAAGGGCACCATGAGCAGGGTGTTCTCGAAGGTGGCACCAATGTTGTCGGTCAGCTTCGTGAGCGCGGCGGTGATCTCCTCGGCTGTGATGGACGTAGGCCAGCGGCTGTCCATGGTCTGCACGAGACGATCGCCTTCCTTGCGGATGGTGCCACCTACCACCGTCAGCGGCCCGAAGTACTCGTCAGCCGTGGCGATGCCCACGCCAGCACCGGTCGTATCGGACACGAGGCTCTGCACCAGCTCGAGGAACTCGCGCTCCTGCTGGTTGCACAAGCCGTTTTCCAGCAGGTAGTTCGCCAGCAGCATGATGGCGGAGATGCCGCGCTCGGGCCAGGCGGCGTGAGCATTCACTCCCTCAGCATCAACGCGCGCCGTACCGTCACCGGCGTCGGCTACCGTGATGCGCTCGGCGCTGGGCAGCGCAGAGGCATCCGCGCGCACGACGGCCCAGGCTTCACCAGGCACGGCGTTGGTCACCACGCCGCCGGAGATATCCAAGATTACCGGATCGGCGATAGGTGCGCTCGTGATGCAGCCGTCATAGCCGCCCTTCTCACCATAGCACACCGGGAAGTCGGCGTCGGGCGTGAACAAGAAGGCCGGGCTCTCGTACTTCTCGAGATACCACGTCACGTCGGCCATGCCCGTTTCCTCATTGGCACCGAAGATGAAGCGCATGGAATAGGGGCACTCCACATCAAGGTCACTCAAGCACTTCACGGCATGCAGAGCCACCACCGAGGGGCCCTTGTCGTCCAGGCAGCCACGGCCCATAAGGTAACCGTCCTTCTCGGTCACCTTGAAAGGCTCGAACGACCAGCCAGGACCGGCGGGCACGACGTCCACGTGACCGATGATGCCCAGCTGCTTCTCGGTCTTGCCGGCAAGATCCGCAAACCCGATATGCCCCTCGCAGTTCGTGACGGTCATGCCCATACCCTCGGCGATTTCCAGCGCCGCATCCAACGCAGCGGCCGGCCCAGGCCCGTACGGCGCGCCCGGAGCGGCAGCGGCCAGATCCTCCGTCGAGGGGATTTCCACGAGCTTGGCGATATCGGCCACAATCGCATCGCGATGTTCATCCCAATAAGCCTCGGCAGCAGCGACAATTTCCTTGCGGTCCATAGACGTTCCTTTCATATATATTGTCCCCTGAAGCGCGGCACACCATAGCATGGCGCTTCTACCTTCTTCGAGCAAAAACGTATTCCACACATCTCGCGTCGGCACGTTCCCGGCTACTCTCCGTTGCCATTATGGCCCTTCCGCGAAATCAGCGCAGGCCGTTCCGTCATTTGTTGCAGGGCCGTTAGATCGCTGGGCCGCGTGCCCTATTTTCCCTGCGAATACGCTTATAATGGTGGCGGTTTTCGCACAAAGGGAAAGGACGCACCGCCATGGCCGACGACTCCATCACTTCGGCACCCGTCGACGCCGCCGAGACGGCCGCACCGACGCCCAACAACAGCGACAGTGGGAGCGAACATAGCAAGCCAAAGCCCTGGTTCAAGCGCCTGTCGCTGACCACCTGGATCTTCATCGCGCTCATCCTGGGCGTGCTGGCGGGTCTCGCGCTGCAAGGCTCGCCAGAGATCGCCGACACCTACATCAAGCCCTTCGGCACCATCTTCTTGAACCTCATCAAGATGATCGTCGTACCTTTGGTGCTGTTCTCCATCATCGCTGGCGTCGTGTCGCTGGATGACGTGAAGAAGGTTGGCGCCATCGGCGGCAAAACCGTGCTGTTCTACCTGGCCACCACCGCCTGCGCCGTTACGCTGGGGCTTGTGTTCGCCAACCTCATGAACGTCGGCGCCGGCTACACGATGCCCACAGGCGAGCTTTCCTACGAGGCCACCGAGCCGCCGTCGCTCATCGACACTATCGTGAATATGTTCCCGTCGAACTTCTTCCAGCCCATGGCCGACGCCACTATGCTGCAGGTCATCGTCATCGCCGTGGTGTTCGGCTTCGGCATGATCGCCGCTGGGAAGAAAGCCAAGCCGGTCATCGACATTTGCAACGCCATGTCGGACGTGTGCATCGCCATCATGCGCGGCATCATCCTGGTGGCGCCCTTCGGCGTGTTCGGACTCATCTGCCCCGTTATCGCCAGCAACGGCATCGATGTGCTGCGGCCCCTTCTGTGGCTCATCGTGGTAGCTTACGTGGCCATGATCGTGCAGATTCTCCTGGTGTACTCGGGCATCATCAAAATCTTCGCCCGCATGAACCCGCTTAAGTTCCTGAAGGGCGAAATGCCGGTAATGGGCTTCGCGTTCGCATCGGCCTCGTCAGTGGGCACGCTGCCCATCAACATGGAATGCACCGAGAAAATGGGCGTATCGAAGGAGGTCACCTCGTTCGTGCTGCCGCTCGGCGCCACCATCAACATGGACGGCACCGCCATCTACCAGGGCGTCTGCGCCATCTTCATCGCCCAGGTGTTCGGCATCGACCTTTCGATCGGCCAGCAGCTGACCATCGTGATGACCGCCGTGCTCGCTTCCATCGGCACCGCCGGCGTGCCCGGGTCCGGCATGATCATGCTGGCCATGGTGCTGCAGTCGGTGGGCCTGCCTGTAGAGGGCGTGGCTCTCGTAGCCGGCGTCGACCGCATCCTGGACATGATGCGCACCACGGTGAACGTCACCGGCGACGCCGCCGTGGCCACTTGCGTGGATGCCATGCAGAAGCGCGCCGCCGCCCGCCGCGCCCGCAAGGCCGAGAAGCTGGCAAAGGCGGCGTAGAACTTTCGTGCCGGGCTGGTATAGGTCGCCTCAATCAAACGTCCCATAAGCTGCCGAAAAATCGCGCAGGTTAAGGCTTCGCAACCGTTGCCGGGCGCTCTCCTTGCACGGGAGCGGGCGGCCTATACTTTCGACATTGTTTCTTATGTGCTGGCGATGTCTATGGGAGGCGACTTCTGTCATGAGCTTAGAAGAAGCGCTGGAAAAGCGCGACGAGCTGGATGAGGACTTCGGATCTGATCTCGCGGACGCTTCTCCCCAAGAGCGCAAGCAGGCCCTCGAGGCCGACGAGAAGCGCGAGCAGGCCAAACAGGCGTTCCTCGACGCGCTGGAAAAGAACCCCTCCCTCATGATGACCACGGCTGGTAGCTCCTTCGAGGGCTGGCGCGTGACGGAGTACCGAGGCACGCTGTCCACCGACGCCGTCGTGGGCGCGGGCCTTCCCGCCGAGGCTGACGCCATCGTCTCCGACCTCACCGACCAGCGTTCCCTTCTGCTCGGCAGCAAGATGGAACGGGCCAAGCGGATCGCCTGGAACGAGCTTTTGTTCCGCGCCCACGAAGCCGGGGCCAACGGCATTCTGGCCATACGCTACGACGTGTACATGCTGCCGAAGGGACTTTTCGGCGCCTCGGTCACCGGCACGGCGGTGGCCATCGAGCAGCTGAGCCAGCTGAACCAAGCTCTGAGCCAAGACCTCTTCGGTGCCACCGTCACCGGCACCGCCGTGAAGGTAGAAAGGGCATAAACGATCTTCTAAAATCCTCGCGCATGATAGCGGGCGATTTGCGAGCGGAGGGCCCGATGGCGCGGCATGTCGCACTCGGAGAGGTAGCGCGTTCTCTTTCCCGCCTTCCGCGAGGCCGGCACGATGATCGCCTGGAATTCCGTCGGGCTCTGCAGCTGCGCGTTGGTGAGCGTAGCCACGTCGTAGCCTTCTGCTCGCAAGGCATCCCGGCGACGAGAATCGGTTGTTCGCGCTTCGGCGTCACCATGGGTTGCACCATCGTATTCCACGACAACATTCGAATCTTTGAACTTAAAGTCGCAGACGACTTTCTTCTGGCGCGCAATCGTTGCCGCCTCGGGACTGAGCGTCACAACTTCATTCAGAAGCGCCTCCTTCGCGCCGAGACCTCCATAGTGGCGCGGGAGAAGAGCGAGGAGCGCCAGCTCAGTTTCCTTCACCGACGCGGATTTGTCGCAAAGATGCCGCGTCACCCGCCGGGCCTTATTGGTACCGCCTCGGCCCTGGTAGCGATCAGCGTAAGCCGCGAGGAGCGTTTGCGACGTGACGGGCGCCCGCACGTAGACGACTTCTCCATCGGGGCGAAACTCGGCATCCAGAGGATACCCACCCGTCAATTCCATACCGCAGGCGCACAGTGCCCCTTCTTCTAGGACGCTCGCCATCTGCACAAACGTGAGCTCGGGCGAAGCAACATACAAGCCTTCTGCCACTTTCACAAACGATCGCCGAGGCAGCGCGCAACTCACTTGGTGGAAGTGGATATTTTTCTCCGAACAGCGCCTGCCCTTCACGTACGGAACGCAAACGTACAGACAGCCATCAGCTCCAGTGCCAATACCAGCGCGCACCAACAGCTGTCGCACGCTCTGGCCATTGGCATTGAGTATTTGCCGAACTTCGCGCTTCGAACCGGCGGCATTCTTGATTATTGAAACCGTCGGCAACGAAAACGACGGCATTCGATCGCGTGCGAAGCACTTTCCCGAATGAAACAGCCCCAAAGGGATGGCATTCATCTTGGACCACCAAATCCAGAACAACCATGCGCTGATATGTGAGAGATAGATATTCATAGGCGATGTTTATAACATAGCGCACATTGAATGCCATTGCCTGCTTGCAAGATCGTAAATGTCACACATCTCGAACCTTGCTCAACTTCGTCCTAACTTCTCTCTCGGAGATACGGTGACACGACAAGGGCCTTCTACGCACGTTTTTTGACTTATACAGGCATTCTTAAATCACCAAAACACCCGGAGGCTTAACCATGAATGAAGGTTGGCGTATTACCCCAGGTCACCGGAGCTTCAATCGAGCAAACTGCACTATGCGGAATCTTAGCGAGAATCAAAATGCCTGTATAAGTCGAAAAATGTGCGCCAGAGAAGACGTTTTTGTCACCAGGAAGGGTGAGTGCGATCTCGAACACCAAGCCCCCGCTCAGGGAGTGCCTATATAAGTTGGATAGGTGTTGGCGCCACCGGTTTGCGTCACCAGCAAGCCGCGGAAGGCTGAGAAGCAGTCGAAAACGGCATAGGGGGCACAATAGGCGACGGCAATCGCGCAAAAGCGCCCGGGTCTTGGCTGCCCGGGCGCTTGCTGTGAAAGGGGTATGCGGATTAAGCGATGGGATCCTCACCGAGGTCGCCGTTGCTCAGGGTATCCAGATCCTGCAAGGTCTCCTTCGGATCGGAGCCGGCCGTGAGGAAGCTGGGGTCGTCCAGGTTCAGGCCGTCCAAGTCCATGGGGCCTTCCACTCGGCAGGTGTAATCACCCTCGGCGTCCAGGTCGATCAGCACGTGGCTGCGGTCGCGCAGCTCGCCGGAGATGACCTTCTCGGCGATGCGGTCGACCACCTCGCGCTGGATGAGACGCTTCAGCGGACGGGCGCCGTACACCGGATCGTAGCCGTCGATGGCCAAGTGCTCCATGGCCGCCGGCGTCACGTCCAGAGTGATGTGACGAGCCTGCAGGCGGTCGCGCACCTGCTCGAGCTGCAGATCCACGATAGGCTCGATAGCCGAGATGGACAGCTCGTTGAAGGTGATCACGTCGTCGATACGATTCAGGAACTCGGGGCGGAACGTCGTGGAAAGGGCGTCCTGGATCTTGTTCGTGAACTCCTGCATGCGCTTGGCGGCCTGCTCAGGCGTCATGGACATCATCTTCTCGGCCATCTCGCCCATGGTCTCGCCACCGGTGGCCTGAGCCTCGTCGTAGGCACGACCCTCGGCCGCATGCTCGCGGATGATCTGCGAACCCACGTTGGAGGTCATGATGATGATGCAGTTCTTGAAGTTCACCACGCGACCCTGGCCGTCGGTGAGGCGTCCGTCATCGAGCACCTGCAGCAGGATGTTGAACACGTCGGGATGGGCCTTTTCCATCTCATCGAGCAGCACCACGCAGTAGGGGTTGCGGCGCACGGCCTCGGTCAGCTGGCCGCCCTCGTCGTAGCCCACGTATCCCGGAGGCGCTCCGATCAGACGCTGCACGGAGAACTTCTCCATGTACTCAGACATGTCGATGCGCACCATGGCCTTCTCGGAATCGAACAGGTACTCGGCCAGCGTCTTGGCCAGCTCGGTCTTGCCCACGCCGGTGGGGCCGAGGAACAGGAAAGAGCCAATGGGACGGTTCGGGTCGGAAAGCCCCGCGCGGTTGCGGCGGATGGCACCGGCCACCACACCCACAGCCTCGTCCTGGCCGATGACGCGGCCCTTCAGCACTTCCTCCAGGTCGACGAGCTTTTCCATCTCGCCCTGCATCATCTTGGCCACGGGGATGCCCGTCCAGGCGGCCACAACGGAGGCGATCTCCTCTTCGGAAACCTCTTCCTTCAGGATAGCGCCGTCCTGCTGCTTCATCTTCACGGCTTCCTCGGCCACGTGCAGCTGCTGCTGCAGCTGAGGAATGCGCGAGTAGCGAATCTCGGAGGCGAGCTGCAGGTTGCCCTCGCGGGTGGCGCGCTCCTCATCGAGCTGAGCGCTTTCGAGCTCGGCCTTGAGGTTCTGCACGCCAACGATGGCGTCCTTCTCGTTCTGCCACTCGGCCTTCTGGGAATCGAGAGATTCCTGGGCGGCCGCGATGTCGTGGCGCAGCTTCTCCAGGCGCTCCTGGGAGGCCATGTCGGTCTCCTTCATGAGGGCCTGCTCCTCGATCTGCATCTGGATGAGCTTGCGCTCGGCGGCGTCCACCTCTTCCGGCATGGAGTCGATCTCGATGCGCAGGCGGCTGGCCGCTTCGTCCATGAGGTCGATGGCCTTGTCGGGCAGGAAGCGATCGGTGATGTAGCGGTCGGACAGCTCCGCCGCGCTCACGATGGCGCCGTCGGTGATGCGCACGCCGTGATGGATCTCGTACTTCTCCTTCAAGCCGCGCAGGATGGCGATAGTGTCCTCCACCGTGGGCTCGCTCACCAGCACCGTTTGGAAGCGGCGCTCCAGGGCGGCATCCTTCTCGATGTATTTGCGATACTCGTCCAGGGTGGTGGCACCGATGGCGCGCAGCTCGCCGCGAGCCAGAGCCGGCTTCAGCATGTTGCCCGCATCCAGCGACGAATCGCCGCCAGCGCCGGCGCCCACAATAGTGTGCAGCTCGTCGATGAACAGGATGATGTTGCCATCAGCCTCCTTCACCTCGCGCAGCACGTTTTTCAAACGGTCCTCGAACTCGCCGCGGTACTTCGCGCCGGCCATCATGGCGCCCAGATCGAGCGAGACGATCTCGCGATCCTTCAGCGACGAGGGCACGTCGCCGGCCACGATGCGCTGGGCCAGACCCTCGACGATAGCGGTTTTGCCGGTGCCGGGCTCGCCGATGAGCACCGGGTTGTTCTTCGTACGGCGCGACAGCACCTGAATGGTACGGCGAATCTCCTCGTTACGGCCGATAACCGGATCGAGCTTGCCCTCGCGGGCCTGCTGGGTGAGGTTCTGACCGTACTGCTCCAGCGCTTCGAACTGGGTCTTGTCGGTCTGCGAGGTCACGCGGGTGTCGCCGCGCAGGCTCTCGTAGGCCGCCTCGATGTTCTTGCGGGTGACGCCCGCCGTCGTGAGGATGCGGCCCGCGGCGCCCTTGTCCTCGGACAGGGCAATGAGCAGGTGCTCGCTCGTCGCGTAGCTGTCACCGAGCTTCTCGGCGATCTTCACCGAGTTGTCGATGACCTTGATGAGGTCCTGGCCAGGGATGGCCATGGGAGTGGCGCCGGTCTGCTTGGGCATCTTGGCAATCTCGTCGGCCACGTTCTGGGACAGCCAGACCGGGTCGGCGCCGATGCGCTTCACGATAGCGGCGAGGTTGTTCTCGTCGGAATCGAGCAGCGCCTTCAGCAAGTGAATGGGCTCGATAACGGCGGCATCGGCCTCACCAGCAACGCCCATCGCGTTCTGGAAAGCCTCTTGCGCCGTCACCGCCAATTTATCTAGTCTCATGTACGTTCTCCTTTTTATTGTTGAAACTCCCGGGGGCGGGCTGCGGGGTGCCGCTCAGTCGCTCAGACAGTCCTCGCTGGTATCGAAGGCGCTGAGGCTACTCGCTCCCTTTCACTTACCGCCTTCGATACCATCTGCGGAACTCGCTTGGTGAGCGGCACCCCGCAGCTCGCGCCGGACAGGTCAGGGGAGCCGTCGCGTCGGCGTTACGCGGACGATGGCACCAACGGTCGTGCGGTTCTCAAGTTCGCGAACGCGATCGGCAAGGCGGCGCACCCGCGCGTGCAGGTCTTCCACTTCTTCCTCGCGCTCATCCAGCCGGCTCTGCAGATCAAGGATGCGCGTGACGCCGGCGAGGTTGATGCCCTCGCTCGTCAGCTCGTTGATCAGATTGAGCCGATCGATATCGGCCTGGGAGTACATGCGCGTGTTGCCACTGGTTCGCCGCGGCGTGACCAGACCCTTCTGCTCGTAGGAACGCAGGGTCTGCGGGTGCACGCCCGCCAGTTCCGCGGCAATGCTGATCATGTACAGCGGCCGGTTCTTGTCGTCTAGGCCCATGGGCGCTTCTCCTCTCCCGTCGCGGCGAGGAAGTCCTCCATGGCCTTTTTCTGCTCGTCGTTCATGTCCGTGGGCACTTCAACGTGAATCTGAATCTTCAAGTTGCCGAACTGCCCCTTGTTCTTCAGATCGGGCGCTCCTTTGCCTTTAATGGTGAGCACTTTGCCGTCTTGCGTGCCAGCGGGCACCTTCACCTTGATCTTTTTGCCGTCGGGTGTGGGCACCACGATGGAAGCGCCGAGCGCCGCCTCCGCCACATTGATCGGCAAATCAACCGTCACATCGGCCTTATCGCGACCGAAGTAGGGATGCGCGTCAATCTTAGTGGTGATGAGCAAATCGCCCGCCGCACCACCGTTTTCGCCAGGAGCTCCCTGGCCCTTCAGGCGCACGCGGCCGCCATCGACAGCACCGGCGGGCACCTTCACCGTGTGGGTGTCGGACTCGCTCTTGCCGGGAATGCGCACGGTGATGCGCTTCTCCGTGCCGTTGAACGCTTCGTCGAACGTCACGTTCAACGTCACGTTCATATCCTGACCGCGACGAGGCTGAGGCTGACCGCCAAAACCGCCGCCGAAGTCCCAGTTGCCCCCAAACGCACCTTCACCGTGGCGAATGCTCTCCAGAATGTCGGCCCAACTGCCGCCGAAGCCGCCGGCCCCGCCGCCACCGAAGATATCCTCGACGTTGAAGCCTTGGCCGCCGCCCCATCCCTGGGGGATCTGGTTCTCGTTCGCCGTGCCGTACTGGTCGTAAAGCGCGCGCTTCTTCTCGTCGCTTAAGACTTCGTAGGCCTCGTTCAGCTCTTTGAACTTGGCCTCGTCGCCGCCGGCATCGGGATGATGCTTGCGAGCGAGCTTGCGAAACGCCTTCTTTATCTCATCGGCCGTGGCGGTGCGCGGAACGCCTAGCGTTTTGTAATAATCGGGCGTAGACGCCATTCGTTCCACCTCCATTACCTTAGTTAGTTACTTAGAATTGCTCTTTCAAGCACGAGGGCGGCCAAGCTGCGGCCGCCCTCGTTCGTCTTACTCTTCTTCGGGCTTTTCCCTCTTGGGGCCGCCCGTGGTGATCGTCACCATGGCAGGCCTGATTACCTTGGTACCCATTTTGTATCCGGGTTGGTAAACCTGCGCGACCGTTTCATCGGGAACGCTCGGATCGTCCACCGTACCCACGGCCTGGCACTCAAGGGCGTCGAATGCCTCACCGGCGGGGCTGATCACGACCAGGCCTCCCTTGGCCAGCGTATCGGACAGCTTGGTCTGCACGGCCTTCACGCCGCCGAGCAAGCCGGTCTCGCCGTTGGTCTCGGCGTAGTCCACCGTGCGGGCGAAGTCGTCGAGCACCGGGATAAGGCTCTCCATGAGCTTCTCCGTGGCACGCACCTTCTCGGCCTCGCGCTGCTCGGCCATGCGCCGACGGTAGGTATCCCACTCGGCGTGCAGGCGCACGTACTTGTCCTGCCAATCGGCGGCCTCGGCCTTGGCAGCAGCCAGCTCCTCGGATTCCTCGATCGCGCTCGCCACCGCTTCAGCGGCGGCCTGCTCGAGCTCGGCATCCAGCTCGCCGGCCTCGTTGGCCTCGATCACCTCGGCGTCGGCAACCACCTCAGCCGCGCGGGCGTCGTCGGCAGAGGCGGTGGCCGCCACATCGGCGGCCACGTCCTGAGGAGTAGAAGAGGTGACCTGGTCCTTCTCGGGCTCAGTCATCGTTCTTACTTCCCTTCGTTCTCGTCATCGACGACCTCGTAGTCGGCCTCGATGGTGTCATCGGCCGGAGCCGTCTCGGCAGCGGCGGCCTGGGCGCCGGCGGCCGCACCCTCGGTGGAGTACACGACCTCGGCGAGCTTGTAGCCGGCCTGCTGGATCTTCTCGGTGGCCGCCTTGATAGCGTCGATGTCGGTGCCCTCAAGCGCGCTCTTGGTTTCGGCGATGGCCTCCTCGGCCTGGGTCTTGGCGTCGGCCGGCACCTTGTCGCCCAGCTCGTCCAGCGTCTGCTGGGTAGCGTTCACCAGAGCGTCGGCGTTGTTGCGCACCTCGGCCTCTTCCTTGCGAGCGGCGTCCTCTTCGGCGTGCTGCTCGGCGTCCTTCACCATGCGGTCCACTTCGTCGTCGGACAGGGCCGTGGAGCCGGAAATGGTGATCTGCTGCTGCTTGCCGGTGCCGAGGTCCTTAGCGGACACGTTCACGATGCCGTTGGCGTCGATGTCGAAGGTGACCTCAATTTGCGGCACACCGCGACGGGCAGCCGGAATGCCGGTCAGCTGGAAGCGGCCCAGCGTCTTGTTGCCCGCGGCCATCTCGCGCTCGCCCTGCAGGACGTGCACCTCGACGGAGGTCTGGTTGTCGGCCGCCGTGGAGTAGATCTCGGTCTTGCGGGTCGGGATGGTGGTGTTGCGCTCGATCATCTTGGTCATCACGCCGCCCATGGTTTCAACGCCGAGGGACAGCGGGGTGACGTCGAGCAGCAGGATGCCCTGCACGTCGCCGGCGAGCACGCCGCCCTGAACAGCGGCGCCCATGGCCACAACCTCGTCCGGATTCACGGACATGTTCGGGGCCTTGCCGGTGAGCTGCTTCACGAGCTCCTGCACGGCCGGCATACGGGTGGAACCGCCAACGAGAATGACCTCGTCAACTTCGCCCATCTTCAGGCCGGCGTCCTTCAGCGCCTGCTCCACCGGCTTCTTGCAGCGGTCGAGCAGATCCTTGGTGATGCGCTCGAACTCGGCGCGGGTCAGCGTGTAGTCAAGATGCTTCGGGCCGGAGGCGTCGGCGGTGATGAAGGGCAGGTTGATGTTGGTCTGCGTGGTGGAGGACAGCTCCATCTTCGCCTTCTCGGCCGCTTCCTTCAGACGCTGCAGGGCCATGGGGTCCTTACGCAAATCGATGCCGTTCTCGGCCTGGAACTTGTCGGCCATCCAGTCGATGATGCGCTGATCCCAGTCGTCGCCGCCCAGGTGGTTGTCGCCAGCGGTGGAGGCTACCTCGAACACGCCGTCGCCGAGCTCCAGCACGGACACGTCGAAGGTGCCGCCGCCCAGGTCGAAGACGAGGATCTTCTCGTCATGGTCGACCTTGTCGAGGCCGTAAGCCAAAGCCGCAGCCGTCGGCTCGTTGATGATGCGCAGCACCTCGAGGCCAGCGATCTTGCCAGCGTCCTTGGTGGCCTGACGCTGAGCGTCGTTGAAGTAAGCCGGCACGGTGATGACGGCCTGGGTGATGGGCTGGCCCACCTGCTTCTCCGCATCGGTCTTCAGCTTCTGAAGCACCATGGCGGAAATCTCCTCGGGGGTGTAGTCCTTGCCGTCGATATCGATGACCGCGCGGCCGTCCTTGCCCTTCTGGACCTTGTAGCTGACGGTCTTCTGCTCTTCGGGAGTCTCGTCGTAGGAGCGGCCGATGAAGCGCTTCACGGAAGAGACGGTGTTCTCAGGATTGGTGACCGCCTGGTTCTTCGCGGCCTTGCCGACGACGCGCTCGCCGTCCTTGCGGAAGCCCTCCACAGACGGGGTGGTGCGATCGCCCTCGGCGTTCACCAGAATTTCGGGCTCGGAGCCCTCCATGACGGCCATGGCAGAGTTCGTCGTGCCCAAGTCGATGCCAAGAATCTTAGCCATTGTGTACTGCCTCGCTTTCACAGTTTCACGTATAGATGAATGATGTTGAGATGCACTATAAAACCTTAGTCTGGTGCTGTCAAGTTTTCTCAACAACATTCAGTGAGACAAGCTCACTTCCCAGCACAATACGCGCCGAAATATGGTGCAGGCACGACACGGAGCTTCTGTTGCCAAACTAAAACAATGCTGTTATCAGGGGGAATTCAAAGAAATTGAGCGCGTGCCTCTTCACTTTCCTAAGCGCCTCTCGTGAAGCGATATATGAACGATTTATGTCTATGAGTCGATCGCTCATTGCAAAACGAGCCCGGCATTCCCTTCTTCTCGCCGTCGAACAGAGAGCAGCTGTTTATATATAATGTAATGCGACGGTACTGCCAGGGTAAGAGAGGCCACTATGCTCCCATCCGAATCTTCGCTTCCTATCGCGCGCCGGGCCACTTGGCGTGACACGGAATGCCTCGAGCTGGTCTGCGGCATCGCCAACGCCGGTGGAGGTCGCCTCATCCTGGACGCCGACGTAGACAGCCGCGGCGCCGTGAAGCGACGCACGAGCCGCCTCATGAAAACCATTCCCAGGCTTATCGCGCAATCGCTCAACCTCACCTGCGCGGTGGAATTGGTGCTCGACAGCGGTCGTTTCTGTTTGGAGGTGGTTATTCCGCCGGCCAATGACCCTATCAGCTTCCGCGGTATTTTCTTCTTCTACAAAGATGGCGAGAACCACATCCTTGACGATGAGGCACTCGATCGACTCATGCAGCGCGATATGGAGGCCGACGTCAAGCGAGAGCAGCGTCCCGTGGTGCAGACCAGCTTGGACGACTTGAACATGGGCCTCGTCACGCGCTTCACCGGCGCGGCCCGCGATACCGATCTCACGGTCGACCTTGACGAGGCCTCGGCCATCGAGCAGACGCTGCGCCATGCAGGCCTCATGACCGGCGTCGGCACCCCCACCAATGCCGGCGTCCTTTTGCTGCATAACCGGCCGCACCAGTACATCCCCGGCGCCACGGTGCGCATCGGGTTTTTTGGAAGTCACGGCGGCACGCCCATCTACGAGGACGAGGTCTTCGGTTCCCTCATCGAGCAAGTGCACTCAACCGTCGAGCTGCTCTTTGAGAAGTACCTACCGGAAGAGGAGCCGGCCCCGCGCGGCACCTACCGTCTCGGCACCGCCGGTGGCCATGGTCGACCGCCTCGGGATGCGGTGCACGAAGCCGTGCTCAACGCGCTCGCCCATAAGAACTACGACAGCGGCGCCCCCGTGCAGGTGAGCGTGTTCACCGACCGCCTCTGCATCGACAACGTGGGCCGACCGCCCCGCACCTGGACCGTGGGCGCGCTCCTCGGACGCCACACATCGCGGCCCAACAACCCCAATCTCGTGGCGGCCCTGCGCTCGCTCGGCATCATCGACGGCTGGGGCAACGGGGTCTCGCGCATCCGCATGAGCTGCATGGAAGCCGGCACGCCCGAGCCCATCTTCGAACTACGCGACGACGAGACTATGGTGTGCTTCCCCATGGATTCAGACAGCCTTTTGACCGCCTCGATAACGCACGCGAACGCCATCAACGCCGCGCCCGTGGCCCGACCCGACCTGCCCGAGGTGCAGCAAACGGCGCGAGCCCGGGCGACCCAGCAGGACACGAGCCTCACGCTGAATGACGAGAAAGTGCTCGCCATGCTCGATATCGACGGACGCCTTACCGCACCGCGCATCGCCAAGAACCTCAACATCAGCGAGAGCACCGTGCGCCGCAGCTTCCGCCGACTGCGCGATTTGGGGCTCATCGCCCGCGTCGGCTCCGACAAGTCGGGGTTCTGGCAGGTTCAATAGCCCGTCGCACCCTTCTTCGAACTTGCTCAACCAGATCTGAAAACAAGACTGCCCGCACGTCCTGATCCGTGCGGGCAGTCCATGGAGTTGGCCGCCGGTCGCGCGTCCTGATCCGTGCGACTCGTCGGCCTCTGCGGCCGCTTGCGCCCTTAGGCCTTATGGGCGACTCGGGCCGCGCGAGTATCTTCGGCTCCCGTCGTAACCGTGCTGGTAAGCGAGTTGTTGAAGTCGTCAATCCTGCGGGCGTAACCGAGGCGGTTCGCCACTACCACGGCAGCGTAGCCCACCGTGAGCAGAACGCCAATGAGCATCACCCAGTGCACCCAGCAGTGGGGCTCGTCGAAGGCGCCCAGAGCCGTGGCGTCGTCCTCGATGACCTCGCCGCCGACACGCGTCACCGCGGGCTCCTCGTTATCGAAGGAGACGCTTGCGGCCATGGGGACGTCCTCGTCGAGAATGATGCCCGCCACAGCCCCGAACTGCTCGGCCACGGCAGCAGCGCGCTGGCTTCCGACCATCGTCGTCACCACGCCGGCAATGGCATCAGCCGGAGTCGTGGCCCCCGCCGGCATGCCCGCGCCCAGGCTCGAACGCGGCGGCAGAAGCGGGTTGCGCGGCGGCACCACCGTAGAGCCGGCCGGGCCGATGGTGAAGGTACCGGGAACAACCTGCACGTCGTAATTGTTGCGGATCTCGTTGCCGTTGGCATCCTTGCTGAGAGGCAGCACCGTGCCATTGAGCAGGGCGCTGTGTCCGTCATAGCCCGAGGGCAGTTGCGCGGCGCCCGACCCGAGGAACGTAGCGCCGCTCATGTCGCTGCCAGCCGCCACCGCGGCACCGCCGTTCAAACCATTCTCGGAGGGCGGCAGGAAGTAGAAGTAGGCAAGCTGGGGGCCTTCGGCGTCTTCGGTCAGAGCCGGACGCACCGTGACGTTGATCGTAACCTCGCCGCAGCGCACCACCGCGTCTCCCGGAGCGATCGCTGTCACCTTGCCTGTGGTGGCAACCTCGGCCACAGCCGGGTTTTCGGAAGTCCACGTGCCGCCAGAAGCGGCAAAACGGTGCAGATCGCGAACCTCGCCCACATACAGGGTGAGCTGATGCTCGTTATCCGAGTCATCGACGGGCTTGTTCGCGGCGGGCTCGGACAGCACAGGCTGCTCGGGAGCGTCCACGTCAGCGTCAGCGCCTGTACCGGTATCGCCGTTATCGGTGCCGGGCACGTCGCCTTCTTTGCCGAAACCGTTGCCGTTTTCGGCGTTGTCGCCGTCGCCTTCACCGGTGTTCTCATCCGGAATTACGGACTGCTCAGGATTGGTCGGGTCGGCAGGCCCGCTCGGCTTGTCGCCCTCATCGTCACTGGGCGTCGGCATGGCGAACGCAAAGGGAGCATTGAGCACATCAGTGGAGAACGTGAGAGCGCTGGGGTTGATATCGCCCTGAGTCGTAAGGGGCTTTTCCAGCGTTATTTCAGTGACCGTGTCGGGACCATCAATGCGATACGCCTTCATTTCGCCCGCAAACATGCCATTCCACGTCACGGTAACGCGGTAGCCCATGTCAGAAAGCGTGAGCGGGTCGCCTGCCTCGTCAACAAGGCCGAGGCGGTAGATGCGGTACAGCCCGTATCCCTCTTCCAGAGCCTTCTCCATGGCGGTCTTGCCTTCGTCGTTTACCGCCACATCAACCGTCAGCCGCGCTCCTTCGGGAAGCGCACCCGCAGCGGTCAGCTCCACCGTCACATCATCGGTGTCGACGGTCAGGACGGCCGCATTGTTTTGCAGGCCATCGGACGTCGGAGAATCGAGGGGGCCGTCGTCTTTCTGGGCGGGCGTCTCGCTGGCGCCATCATTCGTCGGCGTCGAAACGCTCTCGGACGCCTTCTCCGGAGCATTTTCAGGCGGCGTTGGCTCCGTCGTCTTCTCGCCCACTTCACCATCGAAGCCTTCGACGGCCAGCGCAGCATCGGCAAACACCGAGACGTTCAGGAACGAGAGCGCCATAAGCAGAGAGAGCGCGACCGCCACGATCTTTCCCTCGAGGCAGTTACGCGCGTCGGCGAATCGCTGTATTGTGTTCATTTCCACCAACTTCTCCTTAACCCCGGCGGCTTTTTCGCCGCCTTGCATCCTCACATTTCAGGCTGTGAGTGCGATACCGAAAACACTGGCGATACGCATAATGCAGAGTGATTTCAATATCGATGAGAATTCTACGCAGCTTCAAAGAGGGAAGCCGCTTTTTGCGGCAAGTTGATAGGATAATGACATTGCATTTGATACGAATTTGTCATTCTTCTGTTCTGAAATGGAAATGACAGGCAAGAAAAAGCGGCCGAAGCCGCCATAAAGAAAGTCGTTCAGAGAAATTTGCTAAACGGCGCCGCGAACCAGAGAGGCCAATTCATTGCGATCATGGAACTCCCTGGGGCGATCGGGGCGTGAAACCTCCACGACATCGCCCTCCCAGGTGGCTCCCGCGTCACCGAACTTCGAGGAATGCACGATGCGCTGGAAGCGCACCCGTGAGTTGGCAGGCAGCTCGGCTAATTCGAACCCAAAGGTAAGGTTCGAGAGAATCGCCTGCAACGCGTCGACCACCTCATCATCGGGGCTCAGACGCACCACTCCCATCTCGCTGTTGTAGAGCAGCCCCGGCGCAACGAAGATTGTGCGGATCCGTTCCTGGCGCTTCTTTTCGGCCCAGTGAATGGCAACGCAGGCAGCGGCAATAACGACCCACCAGACAACCGTCACCACAATATCGAGGGGGTTGTCCACGAGATCGAACTGCAGCGCATGCCAAATCCAGAGGAAGGCAACGGAAGCCAGCAGAAGCACAGCGGCTATGATCCAGTTGCTCTTTCGCATACGACGTGACTCCTGAATGTTGCTTCTCGCGGGGTAACTCATTTTCATTTTGCCAATTTTACCCCTTTAAGGTACGACAGGCTACCTCATTTTGCGTGTTCATTTACTCAATTCGCAAGAAAGCCCGCTGCAGCAGCAACGGGCTTTCAATGGATTTCGATAAAAGAGACTCTGGAAGACTCCGCGCTCAATCGCACTTACCGGAAATTGAGAGCTAGTCCTCGACGATCTCCGGGATAGCGCCCATGGGGCACTCCTCGACGCAATCGCCACAAGCGATGCAGGCTTCCTCGTTCACGGCATCGGCAACGCCGTTGACAACCTCGAGCACTTCCTGGGGGCACGCGTCAACGCAGATGCCGCAGCCGATGCACTCGTCAGCTTCAATTACGGGATGAGACATGGGAAGCTCCTTCGTTCTCGGGTGATAATCCTCGTCTATGAAGCAGGGACTTTCCGCCCCCGGTTACTTCACTGCGCAAGATACCATGAAAGAGCCGAAGCGCAAGTAGAAATAGAAAACTTTTCAGGGGGCGGCTAAGGAGTGCGTAACGAACTAGCAGATGCGGGGGAGCTGTTCGCCGACGAGCATGTCCAAGATGCGGGTGCTACCGAAAGCGGTGCGCAGGAACACCTTGGGGCCGCGGGCCGGGTCGGCCTCGGTCACGCGCCCGATAATGGCGGCATCGGCGCCATAGGGGCTCTTCCGCATGGCGGCCAGCGCCGCCTCGGACTCGTCAGCGGCCACGACGCAGACCATCTTGCCCTCGTTGGCCACCTGCATTACATCGTAGCCGAGCATCTCGCAAGCGCCCAGCACGGCGTCCTTCACGGGAATGGCGTCCTCGTCCACCGTGATGTCGGTGCCAGACTGCTCGGCCAGCTCGTTCAGCGTCGAAGCAATGCCGCCGCGCGTGGGATCGCGGAAGCAACGAGTGTTCGGCGCCGCAGCCAACACGTCAGCGATGAGGTGGTTCAACGGCGCCGCGTCGCTTTCGATATTCGCCGAGAAGTTCAGCCCCTCGCGGCAACTCATGATGGTAATGCCGTGGTCGCCCAGGGTGCCGCTCACCAGCACCACGTCGCCGGGGCGGATTTGCGCGCCACCGAGATTCACGCCCTCGGCAAGGGCGCCCACGCCGCTCGTGTTGATATAGATGCCGTCGCCATGGCCCCGGTTCACCACCTTGGTGTCGCCGGTGACGAACCGCACGCCGGCCTCGCGCGCCGCCTCGGCCATGGAAGCGCAGATGCGGCGCAGGTCATCCATGGGAAAGCCCTCTTCCAAAATGAAGGCACACGAAAGGTACAGCGGGCGAGCGCCGGAGGTGGCCACGTCGTTCACGGTGCCGCACACAGCCAAACGGCCGATGTCGCCGCCGGGGAAGAAATGTGGCGTCACCACGAAGCTGTCCGTGGAATAAGCCAGTCGCTCGCCGGGCGCGAGGGCCGGCAGCACCGCCGCGTCATCGCCACGCAGAAGCTCGTCGGTGCCGTAGGCCTCGAAGAACACCTCGTCGATGATGCGCTTCATCATGGAACCGCCGGAACCATGCCCCAGCATTACCTTCTCGTCTGCCATTACATAAACCTTCCCGTGGTGGTGAGCACCAGCTTGCCGTTCTTCACACCCTTGGTGCCCAAAATGAGGTTCGCCACGCTTTGCACGAGGCCCGTTTCACCGCGCATGACGATGACTTCCAGGCACATGTGCTCGTCCACATGTACGTGCATCGTGGAGATAATCGTGTCGAAGTAGTCGTGCTGAATGGCGTGCAGCTTCTCCTGCAGATCGTTGGAGTGGTGGCCGTAAATAATGGTGAGCGTGCCCATGACAAGGCCCCCGGGCGTTGCGCACTCTTCTTCCACGAGGGCGTCGCGCACCAAATCACGCACCACTTCGCTGCGGTTCTTCGCCAGGCCGCGGCGAGCCACCAGCTGGTCGAACTCCATGAGCAGCCCCTCGGGCATGGCCACGGAGAAGCGAACGAGGTCGTTGCTCATCGGTCGCGCCGCCTAGACGCGGGCGACGGTGAAGCCGGCGGCATCCTTCGCGTCGTCTTCCATGGCCTCTTTGGCCTCGTCCAGGGCGGCGCGCACCTCGTCGAGCAGGTGCATCACATCATGCAGCTTCTCCCCCACCGTGGCAAACCCGGCGTCGGAGGCCAGATGCCCCAGATCGTGCGCATGGCGGCGCTCGAGCTTAATGTGGTCGTCGATCTGGTCGATCATCATTTCCAGCTGGCCGGTGTTGACTCCATTGGTGCACATGGGCGCCTCCTTGGAATTTGCTACTATATACAGGAATGTTTTATCGCGAGCGCGGGCGCAGCGCAAGAGGGAGTGTGATTTCTTCCGTGAAGAGTAACATTTTTGAGGTAACGGGCGAATCGGTACTCATGCTGTACGGCAGCCACCTGACCGGCGCGCCAACCTCCACGCTGCTCGTGCTGAGCGAGACCCCCTTGGGCGACGCAGCCCTGGAGGCCCTGGAGAAGTCGGCGGCGAGTCTGGAATTCGGCGCCGCCCCGCTAGCACGGGTGGTCGTGGAAACCGACGAGGGCAAGCTGGGCGCGGAAGACGTGCGAACTATCGTGGAAGGCCTCGACCCGGTGGCCCTTGTGGCCTGCGACGCCTTCGCCGCCGAGACGCTTTCGGCCGCCTACCGCACGCCCGTGACTCTGGACGCCGACAACCGCCTGATGGGCCGCACCGCCGTCATCTTCCAAGACTTCGAGGGCATGATGAACACCCCCGCCGACAAACAACGCGCCTGGGCCCTGCTAAAAAAGCTGCGGTAGAGAGACCTTCTGAATAGCGAATAGCGAAACTCCAATTTCACTATTTTTTCGCTATTTTGGTTGTTTTACAAACAGCACTTCAAAAGTCGGGCGGCCGCCAGGGCACAGTGGCTCTGGCGGCCTTTCGTGCGCGTTGTGCCGAGACGGCCTACAGGCTCGTGACCACCGCTTCGGCAGCATCCAGAAGCTCGTTTACCTCGTCGGTGGTGGCCGCCTCGGCGTAGATCCGCACGAGCGGCTCGGTGCCGGAGGGGCGCATCATCACCCAGGCGTCGCCTTCCAAAAGCAGCTTCACGCCATCGCGACGATCCACGTCCAGCACGCGCTTGCCGGCGATCTCGTCGGCCGTGTACGCGGGCACGGTTTCGGCGCGGAAGCGGGCCATCTGCTCGTCGGTAATGGAAAGGCCGCGGCGAGCGAACTCCAAGCGGCCGATATCGGCGAGCATCTCGTCGATGATCGCGCCCAAGTCCTTCCCCGACTGGGCCATGCATTCCGTGAGCAAGAGTGCCATGAGCAGGCCGTCGCGCTCCTTCACGTGATCGGGAAGCCCGATGCCGCCGGATTCCTCGCCGCCGATCATGACGCCGCCCTTTTCCATCTCGCCGTAGATCCACTTGAAGCCGACGGGCGTACTGACGAGCTCCAGCCCCAGCTTGCGGCACATGCGGTCGAGCATAGCCGACGCCGTCACCGTGGACACCACGCGGCCCGTCTCGCCGCGGTCGACCATGTGCTTGGTAAGCAGCGTGATGATGCGGTGGGCGTTCACGTAGTTGCCGCGCGAGTCGCCAGCGGCAATGCGGTCGGCGTCGCCGTCGTTGATGAACAGGGCATCGTAGCCCAGCTCGCCCACTTTCGCGAGGCCTTCATCGACCCAGGGCTGAATGGGCTCGGGATGCAGCCCGGCGAAGGTGGGGTCTTCCGCGTTGTGAATTTCCACGACTTCCACGCCCATGTCGCGCAGAAGGTCGGCCAGGTAGTGGCGGCCGGCGCCGTAAAGCGGATCGCACACCACGCGCAGGTTGGCGCCGCGGATGGCCTCGACGTCGACCAGCTCGCGCAGGGCGGCCAGGTAGTCGGTCATGAGGTCGGCCGTTTGGAAGGGGCCGAGAATGTCCGTCGGCTCGGGCGGCAGCACGGCTTCGACGCGGTCGGTGAACTCGGCGGGGCTCGCGCCGCCGTCGGCCATGCGCAGCTTCACGCCCAGATACTCGGCGGGGTTATGGGAGCTCGTGAGCATGATGCCGCCCACCGCGTCGTCGTTATGGGCCACCGACCAGCACAGCGTGGGCGTGGGGCAATAGTCCTCGGTGAGCAGCACGTTGAAGCCCTCGCCTGCGGCCACCTGCGCGGCCAGCTCGGCATAGGCGTGGGCGTCCTGGCGGCAATCATGGCCGACGATGAGCATACCCGGGGCTTGCGGATCGCGGCCAGCGGCCACGGCCTCCTCCTTGAAGATGCGGGCCGCCGCCGCGACGACGCGGTTCAGATTGTCGGGCGTGAAATCTTCGCCGATGATGGCGCGCCAGCCGTCGGTTCCAAAATGAATGTCAGCCATGAGCAATGCCTCCTGGGCCTTTTCTGCGAGTTTTGTTGCGAGAACGATTATAGAGGATGCGAGCCATAGAAGTCGCCTTTTCGTTGAAGGCGGCTTTCTTTGGGCGCGGGTGAGGCGGGGGCGCGAGTCGGAGGACGGTTCTCTCGACTCCTGACTTGCCCTAAGCGAGTCAGGAGAACCCCCTAACTCGCTGGCCGCCCTGACCATGCGCTTTCCATCAAATATAGCGGCAAGCCATCCCAACCTGATACCATAGCGTCATGCGATTCAAGAGCGCAAAACCTGCGTCGTCGTTTCCAAGAAAGAAGGCTCCCATGGCGAACGCCCTGCTTGCGAAAGATCCCGCCGAAACCTGCGTACTGGTGACGGGGGGTGCCGGGTTCATCGGTAGCCACACCGTGGTGGAACTGCTCGAGCGTAACTACCAGGTCGTCATCGTGGACGACCTGAGCAATTCCAGTCGCGAGGCCGTGCGGCGCGTGGGCGAAATCACCGGCGTGGCGCCCGTGTTTGCCGATCTGCCCAACGAGGAAGAGGCCGAGGCCGTCGCGGCTGTGGCCGGCGCTGCGGTACGCGAGGTTGCGCCGGGGCCCTCTCTCACCTTCTACGAGGCGAACATTCTGGACCGCGCGGCCCTGGAGACCATTTTCACCATGCACGCCGTGGACGTCATTATCCACTTCGCCGGCTTCAAGGCCGTAGGCGAGTCGGTGGCCAAGCCGCTTGAGTACTACTGGAACAACATCGCCGGCACCCTGGTTCTGTGCGAAGTTGCTCGCGAGCACGGCTGCAAGAACATCGTGTTCTCGTCGAGCGCCACAGTGTACGGCGAGCCGGAGTTCGTGCCCATCACTGAGAGCTGCCCGAAGCACGACGCCACCAACCCCTATGGCTGGACCAAATCGATGCTCGAGCAGATCCTTTCCGACCTGTACACGGGCGATAACGAGTGGAACGTCGTGCTGCTGCGCTATTTCAATCCCATCGGCGCCCACGAATCCGGTCGCATCGGCGAGGATCCCAAGGGCATTCCGAACAACCTGCTGCCCTATGTGGCTCAGGTGGCCGTAGGCAAGCTGGAGCAGGTCGGTGTGTTCGGCGACGACTACCCCACCCCTGACGGCACCGGCGTGCGCGACTACATTCACGTGGTGGACTTGGCCCGCGGCCATGTGGCGGCGCTCGATTGGATGGCCGGACGCGTGGGCACTGGCGAGCCGATCGGCGTCGGCTCGGTGGCCGGCGAGCCGGCAGAAGACGGAACGCGCCGGGGCGTGGGCATTTTCAACCTGGGCACGGGGAAGGGCTCTTCCGTGCTCGACGTCATTCACGCCTTCGAGGCTGCGTGCGGCCACGAGATTCCCTACCGCATCATGGCCCGGCGCCCCGGCGACATCGCGGAGTGCTACGCCGACGCCACGAAGGCCCGCGACGAGCTGGGCTGGACGACCGAATACGACATGGCGCGCATGTGCGAGGACGGCTGGCGCTGGCAGTCCCAAAACCCCGACGGCTACGGGGACGCGGAGTAGGCGCAGGAGCTCCTCGCGCCCATTTCTCGCAGGACTAGCACTTTGCGAGGACAATAATTTCGACTTGTTAGAGTTTGCCAGGCGCTCAATAATAGTGCGAATTAGATGATCGTATTCGATTCGCATATTAATACATGAATTACATTATACATAGCAATTCGGTGCGTACTTGAACCTATGCACATGCCTAACAAGTCGAAATTTCCGCCCGAAATCGCCCTCCAGATCTGCCGGAGACTTTCGCTCTCTGATCCCGCCGCTTGCCTCGCCCGATCAACCCATTTGCCTCTTTGCCAACATCTTTTCAAGCGCAAGAACAGCAGCGCTAGCTCCTAATGCGGCTCCCAGGGTGTCGGTGAGCCAGTCGGCGGGGTCGCACACGCGGCCGGGGACGAAGGATTGGTGGAACTCGTCGGTCACGGCGTAAAGACTGGCGAGGGCGATGACGACGAGGGCGAGCTTTCCCCAACCCAGCGCAGGCCATGTGCGCCGCGCGGCCAAAACGAGCAGCCCACCAAACACCAGGTACTCGGTAAAGTGGGCCGCCACGTTCACGATGTCGGTGTCGGGGCCGAAAACGGGGGCCGCCAGACCCACGAGCCAGCGTTTGATCGCGGCCAAGGGGCCGGTGCCGTCGAAATCGCTGCCGGTATGGGCGGACATGAAAAAGATCACGGCCGCCCACAGGGCGACGATAACCCAGGAGAGTATGAGGTGGGCTCGCTGCGACACAGGCGCTAGACTTCCGGAGCAAGAACGAGAATCTGCTTCGGATCGCTCACGAGCAGGTCGGGTTCCCAGCCTTCGGCGGCGAAATCGGCCGGGTCATGGTAGCCCCAGTCCACACCGACCGCATAGCAGCCGGCATTGCGGGCCACGTGGATGTCTCCCGGAGAGTCGCCGATATACACCGTGCGCGCTGGCGTGCTTCCCAGCTCTTCAATGGTGGCGAGCAGACCCGTGGGGTCGGGCTTGCGCGGAAAGTTCTGCGGGCCGCCTTCCCCATGCTGCACATCCACAGCGTCGGGGAGACACTTGTTCATGATGAACTGCACGCCGCCATCGAACTTGTTCGACAGCACGCCCAGCTTGCAACCGCGCCGACGCAGCTCGGCAAGCAGGGCGGGGATGCCCGGGTAGGGCTTCGTCAGGTTGTTGGGATAGGTGCCGTAGTTCTCCTTCCAGCGGGCGAGGCAGGCGTCGGCCACGTCCTGGGGCGTCCCTTCAGGAACCGCCTGGTACATGAGCGCCTTCACGCCGTTGCCCACATAGGAGTTGATCTCCTCGCGGGTGCGCGGGGGCAGATTGAATTCAGCGAGCGCATCGTTAGTGAGCACGACGAGGTCGTCAAGCGTATCGAGCAGCGTGCCGTCCACATCGAACACGAACGTGTCGAAGGGCGGCGTTGGTTTTTCAGCAGCCATGAGGCTTTGGTCCTTTCGAGCTTTTATAGAGCCACATCATTGTAACGGTTGCCCGCTTCCAGTGCGGAAACAGCCTTCTGACTGTTAGGTTAAACCCACGGTTGTTCAGAAAAGAGACTTTCCATGAATCCTTCGAAACGAGTAGCCATCATCACGGGCGCGTCCTCCGGGCTGGGGCGCGAGTTCGCGCGGCAGCTAGATGCGCAGCAGGTGGCCGACGAGCTGTGGCTTGTTGCGCGCAACGAGAAGGCCCTGACAGACGTGGCCGGCGAGCTGGACACGCCCTCCCGCGCGGTAGCCGCCGACCTCACCAGCGAGGCCGACATCGCGAACATTCGCGCAACGCTTTCCGCGGAAGACCCCCGCGTCACGTTCTTGGTGAACGCGGCCGGCTTCGGCAAGTTCGGCGATTGGCAGACCATCTCCGATGCCGCGGTGGATTCCATGATCGACCTGAACTGCCGCGGGCTGGTGGATATGACTCGTGCGACGCTGCCCTATATGGAACGGGGCAGCCGCATCATCCAGGTGGCCTCCGCCGCTGCTTTCACGCCCTTGCCCCATATGAATGTGTACGCCGCCACCAAGTCGTTCGTGCTGCACTACACGCGCGCCCTGCGCTGGGAGCTGCACGGAACTGGCATCACCGCCACGGCGCTCTGCCCGACCTGGGTGAAGACCGGCTTCGAGAAGGTGGCGCGCACCTCCGGCGGCGGCCACGACGTGGGGCACCTCCTCGGCGAGCAAACGCCGCAGGACGTGGTGCACCGAGCGCTTTGCGCGAACAAGGCCCATTTCGCTGTGGCCTGCGCGAGCCCTCAGTCGGCGGCGCTGCGCCTCATCGGCAAGGTCGTTCCCTCTTGCATCACCATGGCCGGCTGGGACGTGCTGCGTCGGTTGTAACTTTCCCTCGAAAGGAACCCCCTCATGAACGATACCTCTTCCACGCCTTCCACGACCCCCATCCCCAACAACTACGGCGTTGCCACCTCCATGGCTGACGTGCAGAACCAGATCAACGAGATGGAAGCCTTCTTCGAGACCGGCGCCACCTTACCCGTGGATTTCCGCCTGCGCCAGCTGCGCCGGCTGCAAGCCTACTTGCTTGCCCACGAGCAGGAAGCCTTGGATGCCCTCCACGCCGACCTGGGAAAATCCGCCTTCGAGTCGTACGCCACCGAGTTGGGGCTCGTTTACGACGAGATTCGCCTTTACCTACGGAAGCTGCGTCAATGGGCGCGGCCGCGGCACGTGCCTACGCCACTTGCGCACTTCCCCTCCTCGTCCACGGTGTACCCCTACCCCTTCGGCGTGGCCGCCGTGCTCTCGCCGTGGAACTACCCGCTGCAGCTGACGCTCATTCCACTAGTGGACGCCATCGGCGCGGGCAACTGCGTGGCCATGAAGCCGTCGAAGACCTCGCCGCACACGTCGCAGTTTCTGCGCGATATGTGCCGCGAGCTGTTCGATCCGCGCTACGTGTACTGCTGGCACGGATCAAACGACATGAACGACTGGCTGTTGCAGGTGGAATTCGACAAAATCATGTTCACCGGCAGCCCGCGTGTGGGGCGCGAGATCATGACGGCCGCGGCCCAGAACCTGACAAGCGTCACCCTGGAGCTCGGCGGCAAGAGCCCTGTGTTCATCGCCGCCGATGCCGACATCCGCCGCGCCGCCCAGCGCATCGCCTGGGGCAAGTGCCTGAACTCGGGTCAGACCTGCGTGGGGCCCGACTACGCGCTTGTGCACGAGGATGCGGCCGACGAGTTCGTGGAAGAATTGCAGCGGTGGATTCACGAGTACTACGGCGAGGACGTGCTGGCCAGCCCCGACTACCCGCACATGATCAATCAGAAGCACTTCGACATGGTGTGCCGGCTCATTGACGACCGTCCCCAGGGCACCCGCATCGCCTTCGGCGGCCGGCGCAATCCTGAGACGCTGCAGATTGAGCCCACCGTGGTGACGGGCGTGTCCATTGACGACCCGCTCATGAGCCAGGAGATCTTCGGTCCGGCGCTGCCCGTCATCACCTGGCGCGATGTGGACGAGGCGCTGGACATTGTGCGGTCGATCAAGCATCCGCTGGCCTGCTATATCTTCTCGGAGAGCCGCGCGTTCCAACGGCACATCCTGGACGCGGTGCGCTGCGGCGGGGCCACCATCAACGACGTGGTCATTCACGCGAGCAGTAACGCCATGGGCTTCGGCGGCGTGCAGAACTCCGGTATCGGCGCCTATCACGGCAAGGTGGGCTTCGACGCGTTCACTCACTACAAGTCCACCATGAAGAAGTCGACCCTCATCGAGACCGGCATCCGCAACCCGCCCTTCAACGAAAGGAAGATGCGCCTGCTGAAGCTGGTCATGCCGGGGAAGTAGCGAGCGCTGCGCCCTTCTTCCCGCCGCACCTCCCCGTAGGGGCTGACCTTGGTCAGCCCTCGCGAGCGGGACAACCACTCACGACAAAACAGGGGCGACCAAGGTCGCCCCCTACGGGGATCTGAGCGGGAGCCAAGAGAGCGGTTCTCTTGGCTCTTCAAGTCGGTTATTCCGCCCAGCGGTAGAGGGCTGGGCCGGCGCCTATCTCGAAGTGGCACTGGGCGATGCCGAGATCCATCTGGGCAAATGCACCGCGCCTGGTGGACGCGCGCACCACCGGCACGTCGCCCACTTCACCGTCAAGCGAGAAGGAGAACTTCTGCTGGTTTAAGGCTGTGGGAGCGAGCAGGGCCGCGTCCACCCCGCGCTTGAACCACTCCGGTGCCCCGTCGTAGCCCGGGACCACCGCCTGGGGCGCCTTCGACCGGTGCGGCACCCCCTGCGTGGTCCCATATCCGAGCGCTATCACGGCGGCCAGCTTCTGGCCCAGATCCACATTGTAAGCGCGGTTCACCACCTTGTAGGTGCCCCCGACCCAGCAGCTGTTCAGCCCGAGCGACTGGGCCAGCAGCATCAGCTGCTCGCCGTAGTAACCCAGAATGCCGTCGAGCTCCTTGCACTCAGGCCCCACAAGCGCCAGGTAGTTGCGCACATTTGTGAAGTTCACAAGCCGCGCCTTAAAGCCGGTAAAAGCCCGCGGCTCATCAAGCACAAGCTGAATGTTCAGGTTCGCTTCCTCGTTCACCCGGGCGATGGCCTCTCGCAGCACCTCCACCGCCTCGGGCGCGAGGGGCTCGTCGATGTAGCTGCGCACGGCATGGCGCGCCTCAATCGCCTGCATCGGCGTGAGCTGTCCGGCGGAAAAGGGAAGGAGCGCACAAGAGTCGAGTTGCGAGACGGCCATGGAAGTCCTTTCAGCGAAGTTGCCGCGCCCAGCATAGCACAAGAAAGATGAGCTCAAAAAATACAGAGGCTGAGGCCTCTCCTTTTGTCTAAATATGCACTATTTACTATATAAATCAGAGATCCCGGAAGCAGTGTAGTCGAACAAGAAGAACGGGACGTAGATCCCTTTGATCGATTGAATTCGATTCTCATCCTTGAAGCACCTCGGCAGAAACGGCCTTTTCACGTAATGCTTCTTCAGCGCAGCAACGGCCGCATCTTTCTCCAACTTGAACGGGATAACGAGATCGGGCCTGAGCGCGCCTGCAACCCTGGATCGGATCACGGTCGGATTGTCGCAGCAGGGACACGACGCGGCTATGGTCGCATGATCGCAAACGAGCTCGGCCCCGCACGAGGGGCAGCAGCATGATCGCATCTCCTGCTCTTCCGCATCGTCGAACCCCCTGTTCCCGCCAGGCTCCAAGGCGAACCGCCCTCTTTGGAACCCATGTCGGCCTTTTCAGCCGATGCCTCGGGTTCGGTGCGCACGCCATAGAGGGCCTCTATGGCGTCGGGGGCATACGAGCAACCCTGTTTCCGCATCGAATCCGAGAGGACCCGTGCAGGAAGGGCACTGGTAGTTTTTCACGCTCGAAGCCATGGCCGCCTCCGTTGATCAGTTGCCCGGTGTCCGATTCAGCGCGAAGCCTAATCGCCAAGGGCTCCGCCGCAGAACTCGCAACAGTTCGTCGTTGTGGGCGTTGTTGTCGCACCGCAATACGGGCACGCAACCGCTGCTTTGGGCGCCGCCGCCGCTGCGATTTCCTCACGTGCGCTTTGGCGGTTCTCAAGAAGGGTTGCTACTATCCTTTCGCACAGGTCGCGGTACGTACAGTACTCGACGCTGGCTTCGGGATTGAACGTCTCTGCTCCCGAAAGCGAGCCGATAACGAGGTTGATGCTGCCCGGGTTCGCAGAAACCGCAGGCCCGCGCCTCTCTTCGACTTCGACGGTTCGGCTGTTCACCTTGAAGCGCATATCGTCGAAATACGGGTTGTTGACGTAAACGGTTACATAGAAATTGTAGGAGTGGGTGAATCTCGGAGGATCGTAGCTTACGGCCTCGTTGTTCTCGTCGAAACGCGTCACCTCGTCGATGCCCTCGTCGATATCGTAAGTGCATCCCGTGATATCGGAAAGCTCGAGCACATCGGGGTTCGCTTCCGAGTAATTGCGCGCCGAGGTAACCATGAAGCGGCCTACGTATTCGTCGAGAAGAACCTTGGCGGTTTCACCGAGCGATAGCGTCGTGCGAAACGCGGCGACGTTTTCCTTGTTAGATTCGCGGTATTCAAGCTGCTCCTCGATTTGCGCGACGGTCGAGTGCCGGCGCTCATCGAACCATGGCGACAGCTTGGCTGCGCACGCCTTGCACATGTTGCCGTCCTCAAGCTTGCGGTTGCCCAAAAGACCGATTTCTCCGCCGCAGATAGCGCACTCTTTCTTCTCGAAAAGCTTCCCGAACAGTCCCATGGTTCATCCTCCCTTACCGAATGCAGCATTCAGCCACTGCGACGCCACAGAGGAAGGGCCGCCTGCATTCCTAGCCCGCTTGATAGCTGCCGCGCAGTTCTTGGCGAGCGCCGAGACGGGGTTTGAATTGCGGGGCGAGGTCAGGGCGAGAGCCCTTCCGTTGACTGCATTATGCGGGGGGAGGTCCGCGAAGTTCCATTACCTTATTGGGTATTTCAACGCGAACGCGGGAAAGTACTTAATTTGATCAGGAGCCTGACCGGCAGCTAAGCCTCCGGATTCTGCGAAGCGCCCCCTTCGCCGAAGAGGGCATCGAGCTTCTTGCATCGGCGGAACAGCTCCAGATAGAGCACCAACTCTTCACGCGAGCCGACGTTCAGCTTGCGATATATGTTCGCATTGTGCTTGCGTGCGGTATGGATGCTGATGAACAGACGCTCGGCGACCTCGCTCGTTTCCAAGTTGTCGGCATAAAGCTTTACTATCTTGCGCTCCGTGGCGGTAAGCGTGGCGAAACGAGCCGAAAACTCATCGAGCAAAGAGGCGACATCGGGAGGAAGCAAGCTCGGCTTGATGCTCGCCGCTTTCGAATCCAATACTGAAACGAGCGCGTCTATTTCGGAAAAACCCGTCAGGCCGTCCCCGATGGATCCGTCCGCCTTGAGGGCGTCAACCGCATCGGATATCGGCCTTACGAATCGACGCGACAAATACCGGGACAGCATAAGCGCGACGACGAACAGGAGCGAAGAGGCGACGATGATCTTCATGCGGTCGGCGAAGGCCATCGCGCTGTAATACTCTCGGGGAACGAGGGTGATGGCGCACACGTCCTCGCCGTCTGTTGTCTGCAGGCCAAGCGGCGTGTGAAGGCCGACGAACGTGCCGTTTGACGCCTCATACACGTTGAAGCCGGAGTCCTCGCGAACGTAGAGTTTTTCGGCGTCGGACAGATACGTTGATTTGAGCTCTCCGGTCATGCCCTTGGGCAAGTCCACAACGTCGTTGCTTACAGGGGCTACGGCCGTCATCACAGAGCCGTACTCGCTATCTTGCGCGGGATAGGACAGGCTGAAAAGCAAATCGTTCAATTCCAGACCGCACACCCCGCGAACCGTTCCGTTCGAAGAGCAGACAGGAGCGACGACCATGGCCACGCCCTCCCAGGTGCCGGGAAGCTGCGAACGGCTTGTCCATCGGCAGCTTTCCGAAACCCTCCCGGTCGAACCGCGGAGCATCGTTTCGTATCCGGGCATAAGAGAGCTGTCGAACTCCAGCCTCCACCGATTATGGAGCTCGAGGCTGTTTTCCCGAGCGATTTGGGGCGTCCCGCGAAATAGAACGATATCTTGACCGACAACCTCGCTTACACTGAGATTCGCAAACCTGATGTACACGCCGGCGCGAGAGTTTTCGGCGTTGTCGATCTGTGTGTTGACAGTGGCGTCGATGATGACGAAAGCGCCGCTGCACGGGCTCGTCTCAAGCGCGGTGCGCAACACGGAGAACAACGCGCGTTCGGCGCGGGCAATGCCCTCCGGGTCGTCGTTGAGCTTGGATGTGGGATGGGTGAGCAGCTGGTGATCAAGGGCGTTCGAAGATTCCTGAGACAACGCGATGGCATGGGCGGCAAGCACGCTCGTTTGCTTTTTGACGCTTGCCACTGTGCTGGCATGATGGGCGTCGAGCGCATGACGGAGGTTGCTCTCCCTGATGGAGAACACGCCGAACAAGCTGGCGAGGATGAGCATCGCAGCAAGCAGGACGAAGATCATCGAAGCCCAATATGCGACAAGCTTGCGCCGCATGGAGACTTCCTTGCACGTCGCATGCATAAGCTCGATCGTCTGCCGTATGCGGTTCATGCGCGACTCCCTCCTTTCGCCAACCGAGAATCCGGTTTCAATCTATGGGAATCTGACCTCCCGACAAACAGATGCTAGGCCATCATTCCGCGATCGCATGGCTCGTAACCGGGATCCATGCTGCCGGATTATCAGACTCCCTTCTTGAACTGCTCGTAGCTATCGGCGATGAGCCTGTCGAGAGCCGCGCCGCTTTCGTCTCCTGATTCGATGAAGCTGTTGCGCGCCGCCGAGAGATGCTTTCGCACGTTCGACTCGAAAGCATCTTCAAGCTGCAGATACGAATCGGTTTGAGGGGCTTTGTAAAACAGGTAGTCCCGCTGGGTTTCTATGTAGGCGCGATAAAGCTCAACGTATCTTTGGTCGGTTAGCTTTTCAATGCATTGTGGCAAATAGGAATCGTACGCCTCCTGAACAACGGGCATATAGCCGGTGCTTACGGCAAATTGGCTATTGCGCTCGGGGTCGGTAAGCCACTTCAGGAACCGGATGGCGGCTTGCTCCTTTTCGGGCGTCGACTTTACCGTGCATATCCCTGCCCCTCGCTGCATCACCATCTTCTCCCCGCCGGCGAATGTCGGGACGGGCATGATGTCGAACTCGACGATTTCGGAGGTGTTGTCGGCGCGAATAACTTCGTTGGTGTAATACAGAACGCTCGCCGAAGAGCCAACGCTGGCAACCACCTCCCCCGTCCGAAGGGGATCGGTCGCATAGCCGCCTCCCAGCCACAGGCCTCCGCTGATTGCCGCGCGCGCATAAGGCTGCCACACGCGGGCGAACGTCGAGTTGAACGAGATGTCGTCACCGTCGAAAAACGACGTTCCGAGAGACTCAATGCCCACTTGGAAGTAATCGAAGTGGTAATCATGGGCGAAAAACGCCTTCCCATCGCTTTCGATATCCGGCGTAAGGCTGTCGGTCCATTCCTCGTAGACGCAACAAGCGTCAAAGAGACCCTCCCACGTTCTCAAACTGTCAAGGGTTACGCCTGTTGCAGCGGAAAAGCGGTCGAAATCGGTTTTGTTGACGAAGAACAACTCTGTTGACTTGGCAACGGGCAAACACACAAGATGGCCGTCGACTTCGCCATCTTCCAGAAAAGCCGGCACGAAGGCTGCAAGCTCGTCTTCGGTGAAGTAATCGCGATAATCGACAAGGATGCTCTGATCAGGCAGAGCAAGAACGGTCTTCGGATAGGAAACGAACATATCGGGCAGCTTCGGCGACCCTGGCTCTCCCGCCGCTGCGGCAATGATGCCGTTGTGGATGTTCTTGTTGTCCGACACCATGGCGACCTCAACCTGGATGCCCTCTTCGACACCAACCGTGTTGTTGAAAACATCGATGAGATCGTTGAGCGGAGAATCCGTCTGGCCACCGTAGACGTGCCAGATGGTGATGGTGGTCGGCTGGTTGCTCTGCGAGCGGACGCAGCCGGCACCGAGCAACAGCCCGCAGGCGAGCGCCAACGAAAGAATGATGCCGACTATCCTTCTCATACGCACAACCCCCCATTCATATCGTTGCTTGCAGCAGATAGGAAAAAGATCGAGTCTCACGGCTCATTATGCCAGCAAAACATTGTCCGCGCATCAACTTTCAGAACCGAAGTATCCGATTTAGGCCTTGGATTCAGAAATCATGTGATTGAACTGCGGTTATGCATAAGACAGCGACACTACTCAATTTAAGTATTTTTTCTTTTGCCCCAAGAAAATACCCAACGAGGTAATGGATTAGCAGACTTTCGAAGTGTATCAATAGCGGTGTGAGGCAACCGTCTCACGAACAAAACGTTCGAACTGAGGAGGACGGAAATCATGAAGAGACTGTTATCGATCACCGCGCTGGCGCTCGTAATCGCTTTGAGCCTTGCGTTTACCGGCTGCAGCGGCGCGCAAAAAGACGCTTCGGCGAACTTCCAGGGAAGCTGGAAGATGACGAACGTAGCAGGCGCAACCGAAGACGACATTGCGGCCATGGAGGCGTTCGGCATAAGCGTCGTACTCGACCTCAACGAAGACAAAACTGCTGTTCTTGATATGATGGGCGAGGAAATATCGGGCACTTGGGAAGCAAAGAGCAGTACCGAACTCACGCTGACCATCGAAGGCAGTTCCGCAACGGGCAAACTGAATGGCGAAGAGCTTACGATTGCTGTTGATGGCGAGGAGATGACCTTCCAGAAGGTCAGCGCAGAAGAGGCAGCGAAGATCAAAGAAGATGCCGCGAGCATGGAGGGCATCCTTAGCGACGAGGGAGATGACGCTACTTCTGCCGACAGCGGAGTGACCTACGATGCCTCCTTCACTCCCGTCACCGTTGTTGACGACGACATGTGGACGATTGACGTCGTGGCGAAGAAGAGCGACGAATGGGGAGGCTCGGGCTACGTTGTTGACGTGAACAATAAATCCGACAAGCCCATCTACGTAACGGTTCCCTCTGATGCGTGCTCCGTCAATGGCAAGATGGTCGATTTCTGGGGCGGCGAAGTCGTATTGCCTGGCAAGCTGGCAGAGGGCGCGTTCTTCTATGCCGATTCCGATGATGTCGCAAGCGTTAGCGAAATGACGAACGTCGAGATGGTTATTGAGGTCTGGGATAATGACACTTACGAGACGCTGGCATCTTACGACGTAACGTTGAACTAGCAATTGCGGCTGCCGCCTTTCTTCTGGGCAGTTGCAGATGAAGCATGAGCTCTTATGAAGACCGGCTCTTCCACTTGACCTGGCGATACCGAGCAGATCCGGAAAACACCGGATCTGCTCCGTCATTCAGCTCATCTGCACATCGCCGGGCGGCTGAGGCAAACGCGATTCAAGATTGAGCAACGCTACGGCCTGCCTATCAAATCAAACCAGCAGGGCTGCGATCGCCGGACCCATTAGCGGCCCCCATCGCTTTGGTATTTGAAAAAGCTGCTGAGATCCCCCCGCTCGTTTCTCCGTCTTCGGCTTTCCGAAAAGAAACATCCCTTCTTTGATGCTTGGCTAGATTATTGGGAATGGACGGGTAAGCAGCAAACGAGAGGGGTGTTTTTCGGTTCTATTCGGTTCTATTCGGTTCTATTCGGTTCTATTCGCCCCATCGGAGGGGCGCGAGGAGATCCCAAACACGATGGAGTCGGCATATTGGTCCTGCTCCAAAGGGATGCCATTTATGCCAGCGAGAGACTTCCTTTTCGATACCACCATGCCGCAATCCTTCTCTCAACAAGCATATGTTTGCATCATAATACGAATGCTTTTCGCATAGCCCATCTTCCTCCGCGTCTCTGACGTCAATAAATGTGATGGAACGGGCGTTCGAGCAAAATTGGTTGCATTTTTCAGATGACCCCTGAACAAACGTAGCCAGGTGACTCCCGCATCGCTACATCCTTTCGTTGCCCTCATGTGTTCCCAAAATGGGAACAACCCGCCCTATAGTAGGCCCTTTTCCCCATACGTAGCAGGAGAATTGGTACGGTTTGCGACGATTCGAGAACCTCCAAGGGTTCGCGCCCCTGCGCCAGATGCCGGGAGCGAGCTCAGAGCAAGGAGACGGATGAACCAGGCCGATCTCATAGTCACGAGGATAGAGCGCGCCCGACAGGACCGCAGCATCAGCGTGGCCGAGCTCGCCCGCCGGATCGACGTGGGCAGGAAGCGCCTCTGGTACGTCCTCAACGGGCAGCACTCCATGCACGTCGATGAGTTCGTCCACCTCTGCGCGGTCATAGATGTTTAACGTAAGCTTCCGATTGCTGGTTCACCATCGGTGCTTTTCGATCGTCCTCAAGAAAATACTTCAGGTTTCATCAAAAGAGGAAGACATGCCGACCACCACGATTGATCATTTCTTCTGATTTCAATGGATTATACAACCGTATTCTGCGCTATTTAAGGCTAAGTAGCGCTCTGAGGCAACAGTCGGCATTCGTTGTTATTCCTGAGCACATGAAAGCGACTGCAGCACAACAGCTACTTGCCAGCACGTTTGCCCGGTGGGATAATCCCCGCGTTTGCAAATATCGACAGGAACAGCCATGAAACTCTGCATTGGGATGGCTTCGGGAGCATACGGACGAGACGCTGACCGGAGCAGAGCCTGAGCAATCGTCGGCCGTGAAAACCCGCCTCAGGTTGTTTCGGCTTGCGCACATGAACGATGGGCACGAGAACGGGCAAGCGTCCGTTCTCCTTTTGTATTCACCCCCATCGAAAGGCTTTCCATGTCAGTATCCGCAGATCATGCGCCGTCCCTTCTGGAAGGCAGCGGCGCCGGTTCCGCCCGCCCTCATCAGCTTCGCTTACCTCCGGCTATGGGCGAGAGGAAACTCGCCCGAGAAGCGATTGCCCTAGCCCCCGAGAGTTTCGACCTTTAAGTCACGAGTAGGTCAGAGGAACGGTTCCCTTGGCTCGCCTTTCATCATCCCAGCGACTTCAAGCATTCCATCGCATTCGCGATCCATTCCGTGGCGGCTTCCAGGCGGTAGTCGGTGAAGCCGGCCTCAACGAGAAGGGCGCGAATGGTGCGCGGATCCACGTCGAGGTTCAGCAGGTCGCCGAAGCGCACGCCCTTAGCGGCAATGTCGCGAGCGTGGTCCCAGTAGGTGCCGACGTAGCCGAAGGTGGTGGCGAAGGCGCGCGGGTCGGCGGCGGCCTTCCGCGCGAAGGACTCGGTGTCCTCGTAGAAGAGGCTGCGGCCGTTGTCGTAGAGAGGGTAGAACGACTCGCCGCCCTTAGTCACCAGCACGGCGATATTCGACAGGTGTCGGTCGTCCTGGCGCGTGATGAAGTCGAAGGCGATCATGCAGTAGAGGTCGTCGGCGTACTGGGGGCGCACGGCCAGCAGATTCTCCAGCTCGTTCTCGCCACGCGGGCCATCGAACAAACGGCGCATATGCACCAGGTACTCGCAGGTGAAGTCGTACTCGAATGCGCTGAACACCGCGTCGTCGCCGAAGCGCCACGCGCGGCAGCAGGGCATGCCCAGCATCTCGGCCAACAGGGACGCAGCCACCTCCGACTCGACGTCGGTGGAAAGCGGGCTGATGCGCTGCTTCACGATGCCGTAGGCGCCCTGGCTCGCCCCGTAGCGCTTCACGTTCGCACCCTCCGGCGTATCGACGCTGTCTCCCGCCGCATCGGTGCGCTGCAGGAAGATGGCGTCGAAGACCTCCGTGGCCGCCTCGGCCATGGAAGCATCGGGGGTGGGAGCCAGCCACAGCTCGTCGCGGGGGTTGATGGCGCGAGTGGCATCGGCGATCTTGAACACGTCGTACTCCGACAGGCCGCGACGGAACAAGAGGCGCTCTATGTCGCGCCGGGCCGGACTCATGATGCGCTCGGAGAGGAACTGCAGAAACTGGTCGGGCGTCCAGGACGTTTGGCCGTGGGTGTACAGGCCGACCGTCGTGTTGAAGCGCGGCTCCGCGAAGCGCACCGATAAGTCGGGCGCGACGAGGCCGACGACATCGTCGTTCCATTTGAGGTATCGGAAGGCTGCATCCATTGGGGTCTCGTTTCGCGCAAGGACGTTGCACTATGCGAGATTATCTCCAAAGAGCGGCCATCCGCGCCCCAAACCGTATCCGCGTCAAAAAAAGACCCCGCCGGAAGGCAGGGTCGGGAAGTTCATGGAGCGGGCGACGGGACTCGAACCCGCGAATACAAGCTTGGGAAGCTATTTCCATCCCGAGCTCCATTTCCGAGAAAACCGCTCGTCACCTGCAAAATCGCTTTTAGAGTTTAGCGCATGGCGAGAAGTTCGTCAAAAAGTTCGTCAAATTTCAACTGTTTTCAAAACTGGACATCTGCAAGAGAAAAATCGAAGGGCACCGACAAACGCCGATGCCCTTCGTTGATTGCTGGAGCGGGCGACGGGACTCGAACCCGCGGTACAGGCTTGGGAAGCCTGGGCCTTACCACTTGGCGACGCCCGCAATTCATTCGCTGACTAAACGCAGCGCTTGAATTATAACGCATCCCAAGCAAAACGCAGCGGAATACAAAAGTTCCAAAACTATGCGGCCTGCGGCAGCGATTCGAGCCGTGAGACGTACCTGTTGGATAGCTCCCTGCTTGTCGAGGGGATGTAGCCCACATAGAGGTCGAGCGTATAGGACGGCGACGCGTGTCCGAGGATGACGGAGATGGTCTTGATGTTCTCGCCGCGAGCGAGGTTGATGGTGGCGAACGTATGCCGCAGCGCGTAGGGGCGCACGCCCTCGAACCCCACCTTCTCCACGAACCTTTGCCACTGCTTCTTGAGCACGTTGTAGGTGAGGGGCTTGTCAAGTTCTCCCACGAGAGGCGTGCTTGGGCCGGGCCTGATGCCCATGGCGCGCAGGCGTCTGCTCTTCTCCTCTATCCATCTGCCTATCTCGCGGGAGGTGTAATCGTCGATAGGAACCGTGCGGTACGACGAATCGGACTTCGTATACTCAACGATTTCCGCCGTCCCGTGTTCGAGCGACCCGGTGATTCTCGCCGAAGGGACGCCGCCGACGTTGACGCCGCCCATCTTCAAAGCGAGTGCTTCCTCGGGGCGCATCCCGCTGGAGAAAAGGGCGAGGCACGCCACCTTGAAAGGCGACAGGGGAAGCGCCTTCACTTCGTGGAGGAACCGCGCCGCATCCTCCTCCATGAGAGGGTCGATGAGCGGGCGGCTCTTCTTGAAGTTCTTGGAGAGGAAGCGCGCCTTCGCCACGTTCTTCTGCACGAGCTCCCTATCCAGCGCGTCGTTGAGGATCTCGCGGCAGAATTTGAGGATTTTGTGCTGCATATCGGGCCCGGCAACGCGCGGGGAGCCGAGCGGCTTCTTCTTCCGTCGATTCCCCTCGCGCACCGCCTGCTCGCGTTTCCTTTTCCATTCCTCCACGCGCTCGTTTGCCCACCGCCGCGAAATCTCGGGCACCTGAAGCAGGCATCGCTCCACGTCCATCGCCGTCAAATCGCGAAGGGGGATAAGCCCTATTACCTCACGCAGGTACTCGGCGTATCGCCGCTCGTTGGCTAGGGTTTGCCTTCCTATGGCCCCATTGCTGCGGAGCGCAATGTAACGCTCAACGTACTCTCCGAAAGGCGTTGCGGGACTCAGCGGTGAAACGTCTTGCGCCCCAATGCCCACCCCCGTCGTCCTATCTTCAAGCATTCTGTTGGCATCTTCCTCGAACTCGGCGATGCGCGCCCTGAGTTCTTCGCGCTTGTTGCGGGCGAACACCGTCCGCGACAGCTTCTTGCGCCCCATGACCCCCTGGAACTCGGCGGGCACCCTGATGCGCAGTTCGTAGGCGGTCGCTTTCGGGTCGTCGCGCTTCCTGCGGGGAAGCCCCTTCGCCTTCCTCGCCTCATCGAGATCCACGGGCTTGTCGCATTTGAGCGTCTTCGTCATTCTCTCCTCCATCTTCGCGCCTGTTCAGATAGCGTAGGAGGCAGAGCTTGGGAACCAGCCACTTCGACCCGAACTTGACCCCGCGCATCTCGCCCGCCGCCAACAGCTTCCTCACGCCCTGCGACGTGAGGCCCGTGAACTCGGCTATCTGGCAGGGGGTCATCATGTAGGGGTACGGTTCGAGCGCGGGCAGGAACAGCCCGCCAGGGTCGGCCCCGCAAAGCGCCTCGTCGTCAAACGCCGCCTCCGCGCGACGCTCATAATGAGCCATTTCGGCAGAGCGCGAAACGATGCGATTTTCCGCATCGCATGCTTGACAAGGGACGAAAGGCCGCGCGGTCATCTCCTCACGACCTTGTAGTCGTAGCCCGTGCGGGTATTGCAGATGGTGCAGGGCTCGCGTTGCTCCTGCTCGAAGTCCGCGCGCCACACCAGGTAGTCGTCCGAGTCGCAGAACGTCTGATGGCACTTCCTGCACAGCGTGAGCAGCATGAAGTCGTCTCCCGGCCCTTTGAGCCCCAGGCTCACGGCGAGTGCAGCGTCCACAAGCCTCATCTGCTCGGCGCCGATGTGCCCCGCCCTCCCGCGCAGGCGCAGCTTGTCGATGGTGCGCAGCTGCTCCAGGAGGGCGACCGAGCCCTCCCTGAGCCCGGCCGACGCGGGCACGGGTACGTGCACGGGGAGGTTCGCCTTGGGCTTGCCGGTTATGGCGGCGACGATGATAGTTTTGCTGCGCCTGTTGCCCGCATCGTTTTGCACGACGAGGACGGGACGCGTGCCTCCCTGCTCGCATCCCAGAACGGGGTCGAGGAAAGCGAAAAACACATCGCCCCTGCGCGGATGGTCGTCCATGAGGCACCTCCTTCGTTTCAATATGTAACTGCGGCCGAGAGTCGGGGTCGTCCGACCCGCGGCCGCCTGAAACGCCGCTTCCGCGGCTCCCGCTCGCCCACGAGGCCCCTCATGGCGTGGCGCGCTCTTGACCTTGCAAGGGCGGGCGGGTATGGGGCTGTCAAGGTTCCATCGAGGGATTTCCTCCCTCATAGAGACGGACAGCTAGGTGGGCGAAACGGAACCCCGCACGGAGAAAAACACTAGAAACCGGAAGAGAGAATCTCTTTCAGGTTCTCTCGCGCAAGACTGATGCTGCGTCTCACTGCGCGATCGGAGCACCTCTCTACTTCGGCTATCTTCGCCGTGGGCATACCAAGCAAGTGCCTCATCAGAAAACGCCTGCGTTGTGCGGCGGGTATCTGCTGGAACGCTTGAAACAGCGCTTCGGATTCCAGCTTCTCCATAAAGATTAACTCTGGGTCTTTTTCGGGATTGTTGGGGGCAAGAGAGGCTTCGTCCATCGACGCCAAGTGTAGTGAGTGTCTTGTCTCGCGGCGCTCCGTTCGCCAGAACTCACGCTGAAGTTCCTCTATGCCCTCGAATACTTGCCTGGGCAGATTTATCTCGGTTCGTTTGCCGTCAGGCGTCCTCACCACAATGCGATATTGGGCTTGGGAGTCGTCAATGTTCCTGCTTTCGTAAAATCGGGCCATATATTGCTCCTTCGGTTCAGACCCGCAGGAGCAACCGGCCGAAAGCGCAAAAAAGGACGGGCAGGACGTTTGGCTCCTGTCCGTCTGGCGGATCGGCGGGTATTTATTTACATCCTCAAGGATGTGCTACGTTTTGGGCAAATTCGTTATGCGCATAGTCCCATTGCTCTCGAACGTAAGCACGGTAAGCTGGCCCTTGCGTACTATTTCTACGCGACGCAGCTTTCTATCTGCCCGACAGACGAGCTTGCCGAGCGCATTCCTTACGTCTTGCATACAGCCACCTCCT
>ERZ1673752.450-NODE-450-length-70777-cov-6.742541_pt1 | contig 70777 bp, 56 predicted proteins | sample MGYA00580195_ERZ1673752 | MGnify/ENA primary metagenome ERZ1673752 (study PRJEB41218, sample SAMN15661744) | gut metagenome | host: Homo sapiens | place: Canada: London | collected 2015-08-20/2019-03-30 | study: EMG produced TPA metagenomics assembly of...
GTCGCGGTCTTCGAATCCGTCGGTTGGGGGTTCGAGTCCCTCATGCCCTACCAAAATAAAAATATCCGAGCACCTAATAGATGTTCGGATATTTTTTTATATTACCTTCACAGGTGTTCCTGTCGGGATGTTCTCATAGAACCATTTTGAATCAGGAACGCTCATTCTGATGCAGCCGTGAGAAGCTGGTTTTCCAAGCTTTTGTGCTTCACTTTCGATGTAATTTCCGTCCTTATCTGTAGGCACACTGTGGAAGAGGTAGACACCGTGGTCCTTAAACGAAACCCAGTAATTTGCGCCCTCTCCAAATCTTGGCGTATAGAAATTATCTCCTCTTTCATTCTCTATAACATAATCTCCAAGCGGCGTATTCGAATCGCCATCTAAAATCCCTGTAGACACTATAAAACTTGTAATTTTCTTATCATTATCTAAAAGGTAAACCCTCTGATTCTTTGTATCAACTAGAATATTTAGATTGCTAATATCCGCAAGGTTTGGATATTTGCCAGTTGGCTTTTTCCAGAAATCCTTGTCCTTCTTTTTCGCAATATCATTTTCCTCCGATTTGTTTTGGCTTTCAGTTGTTTTGTTGATATTTTGTACGGATGATTTGTCATCGATCGACGCCTGGTCAGATTTAAACACAAAGTGGCTTATTAGAAAAAATACTCCAACAAGTAATAATATAAGTATAATAAGAAAAACAATTCTATTCCTTCTTATTTTTGATTTTCTCGTTCTCATAATTGCGTATTCCTTTCTGTACAACAAACAAATTATAACATTAGATAGCAATGAATGCAAAACTAGATGAGCAGAACAAAATAGTTAAATTCATAATTTTTTGAATGAAAAAAGAATTTCTAAAAAATTGACTATTATGGTTGACATTTCCATGTAATAGTAGTAAAGTATAAATATAGTTAGCACTCCGATGTGATGAGTGCTAACAAAAAAAGAGGAAGGAGGCATTATGGAACTTACAGAAAGAAAACTTAGAATTTTGCAGGCGATAATCAGTGACTATATAATGACCGCAGAACCTGTTGGATCTAGGACATTATCAAAAAAGTATCAACTCGGTATTAGTCCTGCAACTATTAGGAACGAAATGAGTGATCTTGAAGATTTAGGATTCCTAACTCATCCTCATACCTCTGCAGGCAGGGTGCCGTCGGATAAGGCGTACAGGCTTTACGTTAATGAACTTATGGCAAATTCTGAGATAACACCTGCGGAAAAGGCGATAATAGAGAATCAACTTAGAGCTGATGTAAGTGAACTAGATAAGACAATTAAGAATGCCGCAAGACTTCTATCAGAAATAACTAATTTGGCTAGTTTTGTAATGACACCGAGCCAGGAAGAAAATCGACTCGAATTTGTCAAATTCGTTCCGGTAGACCAAAACACTGTTGTACTTATGATTGTTACGGAGAATGGAAAAGTTTCAAATACTACACTGAGACTGAACGAAGAGTACAACGAAGAGGCGTTGGGTATTTTGTCGAAAAATATTACATATAGATTTAAGGGCAAGAAACTTAGTGAGCTCATAACACAGAATATAATTCAAACATTCGAAAGTGATTTATCTGCGATGAACAGGCTCGAGGAATTCATAATGCCAGATTTTATGAGAACGCTTGAGGAAATGCTCGATGTTAGGCTCTACATGGATGGAATTTCAAATATTTTTGACCTACCTGAGTATAACGACATTTCAAAAGCTCAGCAATTCCTTAGACTTTTTGATAACAAGGACAGACTGAGACGTAATATTTTGAGCCGTGATCAGGGCATTGTTGTAACAATAGGTGATGAAAATCAGGATGAGGAGCTTCAAGACTGTTCTCTTATTACAGCAACCTACAGCGTTGACGGACAAACCGTTGGAAAAATAGGCGTTATAGGCCCTACAAGGATGAGATATGGAGAAATTACTTCAATAGTCAAGTATTTGACAGATAATATTAATCATACATTCAGTTTAGATAACTGGAAAGGAGATAGATTTGACAAATAAATTTGATGAGAAACTAAAACAAAATAATGTTTCTTCGGATCCTAAAGACAGGGTATGCGATGAAGGCGTTTCAGATGCTGCTGAAAGAACATCAAATTGCTCAGAGGATTCAAAGGAAAATTCGAGAATTGACGACCAAAATACAGAGAATGCGAATCAAGACACGGACAAGTCAGAAGGCAAAGCAGATGAGAATCAGAATTTGAATGAAAATGCTAGTGAAGAAGATGCTAACACCAAATTTCTCCGTTTGATGGCTGATTTTCAGAATTATAGAAAGAGAGTCGATAAGGAGAAGTCGGATGTTTATGCAAGAGCAAATGAAGGAATAATGCTTGGGCTTCTGGCAGTTATCGATAATTTTGAGAGAGCACTTGAGCATGAAAGTAAGGACGAGAAGTACGCAGAGGGAATGCAGTTGATTTTTAAACAACTCATGGATGTGCTGCAGGCTTCTGGACTTGAAGAGATAAAGGCTTTGGATGAGGACTTTGACCCCAATATTCACAATGCTGTGATGACTTGTGACAGCGATGAACACGAGAGTGGCAAGGTTGTTGAGGTGTTACAAAAAGGATATTTGCTGAATGGCAGACTTCTTCGGGCATCGATGGTCAAGGTAAGCAATTAAGATATAGCCTGCAGCAGAAATATTTTGTTGCATAAATGGATTTGAAATTTAGATAAAACTGATAAATAGAGATTTTACACGAATTTAAGGAGGAAAAAATCATGGCAAAAGTAATAGGAATTGATTTAGGAACAACAAATAGCGTAGTTTCCGTTATGGAAGGCGGAGATCCAACAGTTATAGCAAACGCAGAAGGTAACAGAACTACTCCATCAATCGTAGCATTTACTAAAAACGGTGAGAGACTCGTAGGGGAGACGGCTAAGAGACAGGCTGTTACAAACCCTGATAGGACCATCGCTTCAATAAAGAGATACATGGGTAGCGATCACAAGGTTGAAATCGACGGTAAGACATATACACCCCAAGACATTTCAGCAATGATTTTGGCAAAGCTCAAAGCTGACGCTGAGAGCTATCTTGGCGAGAAGGTAACGGAGGCGGTAATCACAGTGCCTGCATACTTCTCAGACGCTCAGAAACAGGCCACAAAGGATGCCGGAAAGATTGCGGGGCTTGATGTTAAGAGAATTATCAACGAGCCAACAGCAGCTTCACTAGCATACGGTCTTGATAAGGAAACCGGATCGCACAAAATACTAGTCTACGACTTGGGCGGCGGTACTTTTGATGTGTCAATTCTCGAACTGGGCGACGGCGTGTTTGAAGTTTTGGCAACAAATGGTGACACTAAGTTAGGTGGAGACGACTTTGACAATGCTGTGCTAGATTTTCTTGCAGAAAGTTTCGCAAAGGAACACGGTGTTGATTTGAAAAAAGATAAGATGAGCCTTCAGAGACTTAGAGAGGCGGCAGAGAAGGCAAAAATTGAACTTTCAAGTGCTCAGACAACTAACATTAACTTGCCATTTATAACTGTAACAAACGAAGGACCGCTTCACCTTAATATGGATTTGACAAGAGCTAAATTTGATCAGCTAACCGCAGATCTTGTTAAGAGAACAATAGAGCCAATGAAGAAGGCTATGAAAGATGCTGGCGTTTCAAACAGCGACATCGAAAAGGTTATACTTGTCGGAGGTTCTACAAGAATTCCGGCTGTACAGGAAGAGGTTAAGAAAGTTACAGGCAAGGATCCGTTTAAGGGAATAAACCCTGACGAATGCGTTGCAATCGGTGCAGCAATTCAGGCAGGTGTTCTAACAGGAGAGGTTCACGATGTTCTTCTTCTAGATGTAACGCCACTTTCACTTTCAATTGAAACTCTTGGTGGTGTAGCTACTAAGCTTATTGAAAGAAATACAACTATCCCAACAAAGAAGAGTCAGATATTCTCAACCGCAGCTGACAACCAAACAGCTGTAGACATCCATGTTTTGCAGGGTGAAAGAGAGATGGCTGCAGGAAATATCACTCTCGGAAGATTCCAGCTCACAGGCATTGCACCAGCTCCAAGGGGGATTCCTCAGATTGAAGTTACCTTTGATATCGACGCTAACGGTATAGTAAACGTAAGCGCTAAGGATAAGGGAACAGGTAAGGAGCAGAAGATTACAATCACTTCTTCAACAAAACTTTCGGATGAGGAAATTGAGGAAAAAGTAAGAGAAGCTGAAAAATATGCCGAGGAAGATAAGAAGAGAAAAGAAGAGACTGAAACTAGAAACAAGGCAGAAGCATTGGTTTACGATACAGAGAAGTCTCTGAAGGATCTTGAGGGTAAGTTATCAGATTCCGAAAAATCCGAAGTTGAGTCAGCAAAAGATGACCTTAAGAAGGCTATTGAAGATGGAAATGTTGACGAGATTAAGGACAAAACTGATAAACTTACAGAAAAATTCCATATTATTTCAACCAAACTTTATGAGCAGGCGCAGGCAGAAGCAGCGGCAGGCAGCCCTGATATGGGTGCACAGGCAGGTAATGCTGGTGCAGGTGCTCAAGATGCAGGTGCAAAGTCTGATGGAGATAATGTGGTAGATGCCGATTACGAAGTAGTCGATGACGATAAATAAAAGTAGATAGTGTTGAAAGTTAGAGTCAAAATAGATGACAACTTTAGAATAACAAAATATTGAGAATAAGGCGACCACAGCGGATAGATTGTGGTCGCCATATTCCATGAGAAAGAGGAATTATGGCAGATAAAAGAGATTATTATGAGGTTTTGGGGCTGAAAAAAGGTGCCACAGAAGAGGAGATTAAGAAGGCTTTTCGTAAGATGGCAATGAAGTATCACCCTGACAAAAACCCTGGAGATAAAAAAGCTGAAGAAGCTTTTAAAGAAGTAAATGAGGCATATAGCATTCTGTCAGATCCCGAGAAGAAGCAAAGATACGATCAGTTTGGCCACGCTGGAGTAGATCCAAATGCAGGCTTTGGCGGTGCTGGTGCTGGTGGCTTCGGCGGTGCCGGCGGATTTGGTGGATTTGAAGATATTTTCAGCCAAATGTTCGGAGGCGGAGGCTTTACAGGAAGTACAGGAGGCGGTTTTGGCGGCTTCGGTGGCTTCGGAGGAAGACAAGGTCCTCGCCGAGGAAGAGATTTGCAGAAGGCTGTTACTATTACATTTGATGAAGCAGCTCACGGTGTTGAAAAAGAGATTTCGCTCAATAAGTATGTAGTCTGCCCAACATGTAACGGCGAGGGCAACGAGCCAGGAACATCAAAGGTGACATGCGAAAAGTGTCATGGTTCAGGGCAGGTAACGCGCACTCAAAATACCATGTTCGGACGTTTCCAGACTACGGGACCTTGCGATGAGTGTGGCGGTACAGGAGAGAAGATTGAAACTCCTTGTCATGAATGCAATGGCAGCGGAAAAATCAGAAAAACTGTTAAAATCAATGTTAAAATTCCAAAGGGCGTAGATAATGATACGGTAATTCCAATTAGAGGACAGGGAGAACCTGGTGAGCCGGGAGCTCCTGCTGGAGATTTGTACATCGTAGTTGCAGTAAAACCACACAAAATATTCAAAAGAAGCGGCGATAATCTCAACCTTGAGATTCCTATAAGCTTCGAGCAAGCTGCTTTGGGCGATGAAATTACAGTTCCATCAATTGACGGTAAGTTGAGTTATACAATACCTGCAGGCACACAACCTGATACTATCTTCAGGTTGAAGGGCAAGGGAATGCCGAATGTCAGATCTGGTAGATATGGGGATTTGTTTGTAAAGGTTAAACTTGAAGTTCCTAGAAATCTTACAGATGAACAGAAAGACCTTATCAGAAAGATGAGCGATAGCCTCACACCTGACAGTTATAAGGAGAAAAAATCATTTGCTGAGAAAATCAAGGACTTTTTTAGCTAAAAACAACAAGGTAAACAATAGTCAGTAAAATGACTAAAGAATTTTAGCTCATAATTTACTGAAAAATTAAATGTATTTTTTGATGAAGAAGTATCCGAGTATTAAAGATATTCCCTCGCTGATGGTACTGCTATACCAAATATAATCAGGTGGCATGACGTTGCTCATAAACAAGAGAGCAAGGTATACGAATACAAAACCGCGTAGAACTGACAGCGTTATAGCTTTTTTAGCATCGCCATTTGCAGCGAGAAGACCAACAAATAAAAGGTTTGCGCCAAGTGCAACATATGATATTGCATATTTCCTTATCGCAATTATTGTTGGATCTAGCAGTTTGCTGCCACTTGACAGGAACAATAGTGAGATCTGCTTTGGAAACAGGATGCCGATAGATAATGCAATAAGAGATAAACCTGCTACGGATTTAATTGCGTAGTGGGTTATTTTTGTGCCAGAATCAGAATCGTGTTTTCCGTAAAAATAGCTTACAAGAGGCTGCATACCCTGAGTGAGACCAGCCATAGTAGACGCAATGAGCAGCGTGAAATAAGATATGATGGTGTATGTTACTAGTGAGGTTTCCCCAAGACTCATAAGCAGAAAATGATTGTATATGAATACAATGAAACCGGTTGAAAGCTCAGAAAGAAAATCACCTGTACCAAGAGAAGCTATCGATGGCAGCTGCTTTATGAAAGCCTTAATATCGTGAAAATGCACGAACCTAAGCCTTGCTTTATCTTTAAGAAAATGAGTTGTGAACAAAATAGCAGAGAATAACTGTGCTATTCCGGTCGCAAGAGCAGCGCCTTCAACTCCCATATGAAATTCAGATACAAATAGCCAGTCAAGGAAGATATTTGTAACGGCGGCAGAAATTACGCCATAGGTGGCAAGCCTTGGAAATCCGTCAATCTTTACCAAAACCTCAAAATGATATGAAATCATAAAGAATGGAATAAACCATATTATAATAGCTAGATAGCTATGAACATATGAATAAAGCTCATTTTCAGCACCCAAGAGGCGTGTAAGCTGAGGCAGGAATATTCTAGATAATAACGCTAGCGTTAAAGAAAAGCAAATAATAACTATGACGGTGAATGTAAATAATTCCTTAGCATTCTGCCTCCTACCTTCCCCGAGAAGAATGGCAACCCTTGTGGATGTGCCTACTGCTAAAATAATCGCTAAAGCAAAAACAGTATTCACAAATGGCATAGCCACATTTACCGAGGCAAGAGCTATTTCGCTGACATATTTGCCGACAAAATATCCATCAACCATTGTGTATATGGAAAAGACCCACATAGCTGCGATTGAAGGCAGTGCGTAATTTAAATATATTTTTAATAATTTGTTTTCTTTAAGATTTTTTTGAAAATTTGCATTCATTTTTCAAACGATTTTCCTGTTTAAATTAATAGTGTGTGGAAAGTGAATGCTATAAGCGAGTACGATATATTAAGTGTTTACCAAATTCAGTTACTTTAAGATTCAGAAACGAATGCATACATCTGAGTTATAATGATTCACAAACCAACATATATATATTAACATGAATTTGAAGAATATGGAAGAGGACGATGGAAGAATTTTACAAATTTTGTTATGCAAAATTCTGTTTTTGCTTGAAATTTTTCCTTAAAAATGATTTAATATATTTAGATAATCTGTGCCAATTTTAAAATAAAATGCTTACATTAAAGGAGGATAATATGTTAAAAGGTTTACCGAGATTGAGTGAAGATAATAAATGGTTCTTGGGCGTTTGTGGAGGACTTGGAGAGTACTTTGGCGTTAATGCTAATATTCTAAGGGCTCTGTTTGTGTTTGCAGGTGTTCAAATTGTACCTTATCTCATATTAGCTCTTTTAATGAGTTGTTCAGAAGATTAGTTAAATCAAATAAAAAATTTTCAATATTTTTAATACTATTATAAATTATATTAAAAAGTCATTATATTACATTGGAGGAGTTATGAAATTAATTGAATTTAAAAATCCGGACAAAATTGTATATGCGGATATCAACGAATTTGCTGGAAACTTTGGCAAGGAAACAGGAATCACTGACCTTCGTGAGAAGATTGAAGTTTTTAAGGCTAATCCAATAAAAGAAGGGGAAGTCCTAAAGGGGACTAAGAGAACAGCAATCAGACTTTTGATTCCTGACCTATACTTTGAAGGTGAAGAAAAAATTGAGATGGGCGATACCGTATGGGTATACCTCGGTGAGTTATACGAAATTTACTGCCTGTACTGGCCTGAAGATAATGACAAGAAATAATGATCTGTACTGATAGCAAAGACTATTTTTGGCTTAGGATCAGCCGATCATTTTGATAAGAAATATTTGGCCTCCTGCTGTCCATTGGGAGGCTATTATTGTATGCGACAATACTATTTTGTTGCATATAATCATTAAACAATAACTGTGAAGGAGTGCGATAAATGAAGGTTAAGGATATTGATTTAGTTGCTAGGTTTTTTGAGTTTAGCGACCTGAGGGAAATGCTCAGATATTCAGCGAAGAAATATGGAAATAAGACGGCTTTTGTTACTAAAATTAAGGAAAAAGGCACCAAGGCTGTCAGCTATCATAACACAAGCTATGAGGAACTTTACGATGAAATGATTGCACTCGGAACTGCTCTTTACGATAGAGGTTATAAAGATCGAAGGGTTGCAATTATAGGCGAGAACAGCTATAAATGGTGTCTAGCTTATTTTACTGCCGCAAATGGGGTCGGTGTTACTGTGCCTCTTGACAAGGCACTTGAGCGCGAAGAGATAGTGAGCTGCCTTAATAGGAGTAATTCAACCATTATATTTTACGACAAAAAAATGGCGAAACTCATAGAAGATATAATCGAGTCGGGAGAGACAAACCTTGAATTTGCAGTGACACTTGATTTTAAATCGGAAAATCTCGATCGACCTTCAATTGATGAGATGATTGCAGATGGGAAGCAGCTTATCGCCAGTGGGAATAAAGAATTCGAAAACTGCAAAATAGATAGGGAGGCAATGTCATTTTTGCTGTTCACATCAGGAACGACACAGCAGTCAAAGGCCGTTATGCTCAGTCATAAAAATTTCATGAGCTGTATTTACGGGATGTGCTGCGAGGAGTTTTTCTATGTTGACGATGTGAATCTTCAGCTTCTTCCGCTTCATCATTGTTATGGTATGCTGGGATTGTTGACCTTCCTCGTACAGGGTATGAAGAACACCTTCTGTGATGGGCTCAAGTACATTAACAAAAATTTGAAGGAGTACAAAGTCACGGTAATGATGAGTGTGCCTCTTCTTCTCGAAAACATATATAAGAAAATCAACAAAGCAATCGCATCTCAGGGACAGGAGAAAAAGATTGCATTTGCACTCAAACTCTGCAAAATGTCTGATAAGGTCGGCGTGGATATTAGAAGAAAAATGTTTAAACCAATTATTGATCAGCTCGGTGGACACCTCAGATTTTTTATTAATGGTGCAGCTCCAATCGATCCCGTGGTCGCTCAGGGGCTGAATGATTTTGGAATTCTTACTGTTAACGGATATGGTCTGACTGAAACCGCACCTACAATTGCTAGTGAAAGTTATAGACATCTGAAGGCAGGCTCTGTAGGCAAACTGATGCCAAACGTTGAGGCGAAAATTATGAACCCAAATGACGAAGGCATCGGGGAACTTGTAGTTCGCGGCGACAACGTTATGATAGGTTATTACGACGACGATGCAGCTACAAATGAAGTTCTGATTGATGGCTGGTTTCACACAGGCGATCTAGCATACTTCGATGAGGAAGGCTATCTATTCATAACAGGCAGAAAGAAAAATGTAATCGTTATGAAAAACGGGAAGAATGTTTTCCCAGAAGAGATTGAGAATCTTGTAAATATTTTGCCATATGTATCAGAAAGCATGCTCTTCACAAGGCATAAACATAATGACATAGTGCTATGGCTGAAGGTGGTTTATGATAGCGCATATCTCAAGGAGCATAGCATCACACTCGAAGAACTTGAACAAAAATTCCAGAAGGATCTTGACGGGATTAACGACACGATGCCTGCTGTTAAGAGAGTGCATAGATATTTTCTAAGCGACAGACCAACAATTAAGACAACGACTCAGAAGACTAAGAGAAATGTGGAGATTGAAGAAATTAACAAAGAACTTAAAGAGAGGGGTCTTGAATAATCTCGACACGTTTGAATATAATGATGAATTAAATTTTTGCTCAAATTAGTAAATTCCTAGAATATGAGGAGGTTTCACATGGATAATTTTACATTTTACACACCAACAAAAATATATTTTGGCGATGGGATGATATCAAATCTCAACAAAATAGCTGACTTAGGCAAGAATGTGCTCATGGTATATGGCAAGTCGAGTATCAAGCGAACTGGCATATATGATAAGGTAATCAACGAATTAAATTCAGCTGGCATGAACATCACTGAACTTTCAGGTGTTGATCCGAATCCTAGGATAGATTCCGTTAGAGAGGGCGTTAGGCTATGTCACGATCATAAGGTGGATGTAGTTTTAGCCGTGGGTGGTGGTTCAAGCATCGACTGTGCAAAAGTTATAGCTGCAGGCACGTTGTATGATGGCGATCCATGGGACTTAGTGCTTGATGGGAGCAAGATTGAGAAGGCACTTCCAGTTGTCGCTGTTCTGACGATGGCAGCTACTGGATCAGAAATGGATGCCTTTGCCGTAATTTCTGACATGAAGAGTAATGATAAACTCGGCACTGGTGCAGATTGTCTGAAACCTGTTTTTTCAATTCTTGATCCTACGTTTACATTTAGCGTACCAAGAAAGCATACGATTGCCGGAGTTGCTGACATTATGAGCCATACATTTGAAAATTATTTTGCGCCTAACAAAGCAGCCTACCTGCAGTCAAGACTTGCGGAAGCTGTTCTTAAAACGTGCATAAAATACGGACCGATTGCAGCGGATAACCCAGATGATTATGAAGCTAGAGCAAATATAATGTGGGCATCAAGCCTTGCAATCAATGGACTTTTGAGCGAGGGTGCAGATGTAGCTTGGACTGTTCACGGTATGGAACATGAACTTTCCGCATATTATGATATTACACATGGAGAGGGGCTAGCACTCCTTACACCTCACTGGATGGAATATGTACTTTCTGATGATACCCTTTGGAAATTCAAAGATTATGGCGTAAACGTTTGGGGAATCGATTCATCATTAGGCGACATGGAGATTGCTAAGCTTGCCATTGAAAAGACGAGTGAATTCTTTAGGAATCTAGGACTCCCAATGACATTATCCGAGGTGGGAATTGGCAGAGAAAAGCTTAAGGAAATGGCTGACAAACTTGACGGCAAATTTGATGAGAGCTTTGTAGCGCTGAAACCAGATGATGTACTCAAAATTTACGAGGCAGCTCTATAATTAAGAAAAAATCAGAATTACTTGATGAAACTTGATCAAGATTGTAAAAATATTGAGCAGTGCATCATTAGAACAAAATAAAGAGGCTATGCTTGGGAACCCTACATAGAGAGTTATGGGCATAGCCTTTTCTAATGTTTAGCTTTAATTGTTGAACTTTAGATGATTATTGCTTAGATATTCTTGATAAGATCTACCATTTCAATCAGACCAGAAGCGCAATCAAATCCTTTGTTGCCAGCCTTGGTTCCGGCTCTTTCTATAGCCTGCTCTATAGTATCTGTCGTTAGAACTCCAAACATTACAGGCTTTCCGGACTTTAGACCAACCTGGGCAATTCCCTTAGATACCTCAGCACAAACATAATCGTAATGTGATGTTGAGCCTCTTATTACAGCACCAAGACAAATAACGCCATCATAGTCTTTTGCAGCGAGTTTTGCAGCGATAAGCGGAATTTCAAAAGCACCTGGAACCCAAGCAATATCCACGTTTTCTTCTAGCACGCCATGCCTGAGGAGGCTGTCCATAGCACCGTCAATCAGTTTTGAAGTTATAAATTCATTGAATCTTCCTGCTACTATTGCGACTTTGATTTTTTTGTTTCCTTCATTTGAAAGATTACCTTGAAGTGTCCTCATTGTAAATTCTCCTTATAAAAATATAATAATAAATCAAGTAATAACTGAGATATATGACTTAAGCAAAAGCTTAAATTTAAATATTAGAAAAGTGGCTTTATTCTAAATATTAAAATTCTAATATATGACCCATCTTTTCTTTCTTGGTCTTAAGGTAGAAAAGATCGTGTGCCGAAGCAGGCATCTGTATTGGAACACGTTCGATGATATTCAGACCAAAATCAGAAAGTTCGTAAACCTTATGCGGATTATTGGTTAACAGTCTCATATTTTTAACACCCAAATCTCTCAAAATCTGAGCACCAATATAGTATTCCCTCATATCACCTGGGAAGCCTAGAGCAATATTTGCCTGAAGTGTATCCATACCTTGATCTTGAAGATTATATGCTTTGAGTTTGTTTATAAGGCCAATGCCACGGCCTTCCTGCCTCATATAGAGCAAAATACCTCTTCCTTCTTCTTCAATCTGAGTCATTGCACGTGCAAATTGCTGGCCGCAGTCGCACTTAATTGAACCGAAGGCATCTCCGGTTAGACACTCAGAGTGAACCCTTACGAGAATGTCATTCCCATCGCCGACATCCCCCTTAACGAGCGCAATGTGATGCTCGCCATTTATTTTGTTAATATATCCGTATGCTCGGAAATCCCCGTATTTTGTTGGGAGGTAGGTATCCACAACCTGCTCAACGACAATTTCGTGCCTCTTTCTGTAGTCAGCGATGTCTTTGATAGTGATGAATGAAATTTCATGCTCCTTTGCAAACTCTAGAAGCTCAGTCTTACGCATCATTGTGCCGTCATCCTTCATCATTTCGCAGCAAAGACCACATTCCTTTAGACCGGCGAGCTTCATCAAATCAACTGTAGCTTCAGTATGCCCAGAACGCTCAAGAACGCCAAAATCCTTGGCGACTAGGGGGAACATGTGCCCAGGTCTGCGAAGATCTTCAGGCTTAGAATTATCGTCAACAACCTTCCTAGCTGTGATACCTCGCTCTACTGCTGAAATTCCTGTGGTTGTGTCAACGTGGTCAATAGAAACAGTGAAAGCAGTGCAATGATTGTCGGTATTCTCAGAAACCATCTGCGGAAGCGCGAGTTTATTTGCTATTTCCTTGCTCATTGGCATACAGATGAGGCCCTTCCCATAAGTAGCCATAAAATTAACATTTCCCGTTGTTGCAAATTCGGCCGCGCAGATTAGGTCACCCTCGTTCTCACGATTTGGATCGTCCGTCACGATTATCATCTTGCCAGCCTTTAAATCCTCAATTGCCTGATTCAGCGTTGAAAATCCATTTGAACCATTCTCCATTAAATTCTACCTCCTAATAATTTTTCTACGTATTTCCCAATAATATCAACTTCTAAATTTACCTTATCCCCGGGACGTTTACTCGACAAAATAGTAACCTCCGATGTATGGGGAATTATGCTCACCTTGAATGACTCCCGATCAACGTATGCGACAGTAAGACTTGTGCCATCAATCGCGATTGAGCCTTTTTCAACTATGTAGCGCAAAAGCTGGGCAGGTGGGTTGATTTTGTACCATGTAGCGTTGCCCTGCTTTTCGATTGATTTAATAAGGCCTGTACCATCTATATGTCCTGAAACTATGTGTCCACCGAATCTACTGTCAACCTGCATTGCACGCTCGAGATTGACATTGGTTCCAATCCTCATATTGTGGAAAGATGTCCTCTTTATAGTTTCGTTCATTATATCAGCCGTGAAATAGTCATTCCCAAAAGACGTGACCGTAAGGCATATACCGTTAACAGCTATGCTGTCGCCGAGATGGACATCGCTTAGGACGTTTTTTGCAGACACAGTGATGCGTGCGGATGGCCCCCTAGTTTCAATCTTTTTAATTTTTCCGATTTCTTCTATTATTCCTGTAAACATTTGAGATGTCTCCTTAAGATTGATTTCATGGTTCAAGATATTCAATCTTACCTTCAATATAAATATCTTTGTCAAACTTATCTGTCTTAAAAATTTTGATTTTTGGACAGGTATTCGGATCATCAAATCCTATTCCAGAAACAGATGTAAGCGCATCTTTTCCACCAAGCAGTTTTGGCGCTATATAGATATGAACGCAGTCTGCAAGTTTTTCTCGAAGAAATGAATCGTGTACGCTAGCACCGCCCTCAACTAGAATGCTGTCAATTTCATAAGGTGGTTGAGCTAGTATTTCAAGCACCTTTGGAAGATACAGCCGATTATCCTTATTTAATGGCGCTGACATTACTATAACGTTAAGCTCTTTAAGATTCTTTATCTTATCTTGATTGTTCTTGGTATCCAGTGCTTTTTCACTTGTAACAACAATTGTTTTAATATCACATGCTGTCTTAGCGACCTTAGAATCAAGCGGAATCGAAAGCTTAGAATCCAGAATAATTCTTATAGGATTTGAAAGGCATGTCTTGTTGTTTTCTTTTCTTATATTTAGAAATTCTGACTTTTCATGGCATATTTCTGATTTCTCATCACATATTTCTGACTTTTCATCGCACAATTCTTCATTAAACCTGCAATTTAGCATGGGATCATCGGATATTACCGTATTTATCCCAGTGAGAATTCCCATATATTTATGCCTCAAAAAATGACCGTGGTTTCTTGACTCTTCTCCTGTAATCCATTTGGATTTTTTGCTGAACGAAGCCGTTTTTCCATCCAGCGTCTGAGCCATTTTTAAAGCTACAAAAGGCCTTTTGCACAACTGTTTTGTTATAAAGCATACATTAAGAGCCTTCGCATCCTCCTCAAGAAGACCGACCTCAACTTTTATGCCGTTATCCCTTAGAATTTCAATGCCTTTGCCTGCAACCTTTGGATTTGGGTCCTTCATGGCACAAACAACCCTTGAGATTTTAGCATCGATGATTGCCTCCGTACAAGGTGGAGTTTTGCCGTAGTGGCAGCATGGCTCGAGCGTGACATAAAGCGTTGAATTTTCAGCACTATCAGAAGGCCTTACATTGGCGAGAGCATCCCGTTCGGCGTGTGGCATACCGCATGCATGATGATAACCCTTAGCAATAATTTCCCCATTTTTTACAAGAACTGCACCCACCATAGGATTCGGATTCGTATATCCCAAGCCCTTTGCGGCCTCATCTAAAGCCATTTTCATAAAATTTTTATCAGCATCAGTAAACATGAACTTTCTCCGTTGAGATCTTGATTTGTGCTCCTTAAAATTAAAAAAGCACCCATGAGAACAGGGCGCAGTCGTTGGCTTGGATATATTTGCCGCAAATAAAAACCGAGACAATATCTCGGGCAATGCAACAAAACAGTTGTGATTTCAACTATCTTCTTCCATCCAGACTTTACTGTCGGTTTCGGAATTTCACCGAATCATGCAAACTTTATTTTAGAATTCTCATATGTGAAAGCGTAAGAGTTTCAAGATAAAGTTCTATGCTCGCGGACTTTACCGCCGGTCGGGAATTTCACCCTGCCCTGAAGACTTTATTTAATTTATAAATCAATTATATCACAAGAAAAACTATATTCAAGTATATGAAGAATTTTTATTATATTCGTTCATTAGGGTTTCTATAGAGCAGTCAAATTATTAAAATTCGGAGATAGAAAAAACTTACAAATATTTACAGAATTTAGTTGACGAGATATGGGGAAGAGGCTATACTTTAGAAAACAGATGGGAAAATATGGAATATGCTGAATGTGCAGAATGGCAGGAGCATCTGAAATAATTTAAATGAAAGGTTGGTGTATGTATGTTTTTCGACCGTATTATAGAAAATCAGCTGAATAGTAAGGACAGGGATAAAGACAAATTTAAATTTAAGGATATTAAAAACACTGAAGATAATAGCAAAACAGTAGTTGAGGCCAGCGTTAACCGGAGCAAGAAAACTTTGAAAATTGGATTATATTCAGGAGATAGCTCATATGAGATTTCTCTTATTTCAATTCTTATGTTGGATAAGCTATACAACAAGTATAAGAATAAATGTTTGTATATATGTAATAAGCCTTTTTCGCTTTTGAAAAAAACATATTTTGGGCACACCTCAGCTTATGTAGATAAGGATGATATGAAGAAACTTGCAAAACTCCTTTTTTATATGGACGATTGCGAATTTAGGGAAAGATCACACCAAATAGATAGAATAAATAATATGGAATATGTTTTTGCATATGGTACTGATAAGTTACTTGGTAACACGAATCAAAATGGGATCCTAAGACTATTGGATTGGATAGAATCCTCAGAAATGTATGACTATATTTTTTATGACATAGGCGACAATCTTGACCTCGAGAACATAGAAACATTGAAAACATGTGATGTAATTATAAGAGGAAACAGAAAGTTTCCTGGCAATATCGATTCCCTAAATTTCAACGAGGATAAGATAATAGACTTAATATTTGATGCCAATACGGAAAGCGAGCTCGCATTTTATGCCAGTGACATAGATAAGGTTTCCTGTGTAAGTGATGGAGATTTCAAATATACTGTACAGTTTAATAATGATCTTGAATTTTTGCTTGATAATCTAATTAACAACGAGGAAAGGAGCAAATCACTTGTCAATTGATAAAACCGAGGAGATTGTACGCAATGTTAAAAATTGGTTGATGATTGAGTCTTCTTCACGAGATATCGAGGAGGAAGAACTTAACGAATGTATAGAAAAAACTCTGTTTGAACTATGTCCAAATCTTTCCATTCAGGAAATGAAGAAAATCCGAGAGAAAGTGTTATTGAGACTGAAATATCCTCTTGGTATTTTACAGCCGCTTGTAGCAGATACCAATGTAAATGAAGTTATGGTTAACGGAATAGATCATATTTTCATTGAAAGAGAAGGCAGGGTTGAAAGGGTAGATGACGCATTTTCAAGTGATGAAGAGCTTAAGGATATAATTAGATTTATAGCTGGAAGAGTCCATAGAGAATTTAATGAACTAAATCCCATTGTCGATGCACGCCTTTCCGATGGGTCACGAGTTTGCGGGATATATAGTAATGTTGCAATCGGAGGACCCGCACTAAGTATCAGAAAATTTAAAAAAGAAAAAATTGATATGGATACAATGATTGCATTTGGTTCTTTAACTTCTGAATGTGCCAGTGAACTACAGAGTTGGGTTAAGGCAGGATATAACATATTTGTCAGCGGAGGTACTTCTTCAGGAAAGACAACCTTTCTAAACGCACTTTCAGATTATATCCCATGCGATGAAAGGATTGTTGTAATAGAAGATTCATCTGAGCTCAATATGAATCAGGTTGAAAATATAGTTTATATGGAATGTAGGAATGCTAATAGTGTCGGGCGGGGTGCAGTTGATATGTCCAGCCTTATTAAGACAAGCCTAAGATTAAGACCGGATAGAATTATCGTAGGTGAAGTCAGAGGAGAGGAGGTTTTTCAAATGATACAAGCTATGAATTCTGGTCACTCAGGATCAATGTCGACAGGACATGGAAATTCTGTCAAGGGAATGTTAAGAAGATTGGAATCTATGTATCTGATGGCAATAGATATACCGCTTGATGCGATAAGAATGCAAATTTCAGAGGCAATAGACATAATGGTGCATCTTAATAGAAGACGTGACGGTACTCGAGCTGTGGAATCTGTTGCAGAACTAGTAGGCTATGAAGATGGTGAGTATAAACTAAATTACCTATACGAGCTTGATGAAAATCTAAAGTTGAAATCAACGGGCAATAAGATTATTCAGAATATAAAGATGAGAAAGGCTGAAAAAGAAAAGGACAATGGAGTTTAAGCATATTAATACCAAAACTATTTTGAGGATATTTTACGCAACGATTATAACTATAGCAATCAGTTATCTTCTGTATAAAAGTTTTATATTTATTGTTTTAACGCCTCTGACGTATTGGTTTTTAAATAAGGCAATAATAAATCTTAACGAGAAAAAAGCAAAGAAAAAATTTAAAAATGAATTTAAGGATTTTTTATATGCTCTGAGTGGATCATTTTCAACTGGTAGGCATCTTGTAGAAGCCTTGCAAGAGGTAAACGTAAGCCTTAGCAAAATTTATAGCAAGGATAGCCAAATAATGGTTGAAATCAACACAATTTTACTACAACTTAAGTTAACAGGATATGACGAGATAAAGGTTCTTGAAAATTTTAAGCAACGCAAGCCCATTGAAGATGTGATTGACTTTGTGGAAATGTACAAATCGTGTAGAGATACAGGAGGAGATTTCGCAGGTGTCCTCTCTAAGGGGGCGAGCATGATTGCAGAGAAGATAACGATTGATAGAGAAATAGAAGCTATCACATATCAGAAAAAAATAGAAGGAAGAGTTATTGGAACTATGCCCGTTGTTTTGTTGATATTTTTAAATGTTTTTTCTCCAGACTATATATCGCCGCTATATTCAGGGCTTTCTGGACGTATGATAATGACATTTGCCTTGGTTTTGACTGTATTTGCATTCGCTATGATTGAAAGGATTACTAATATTGAAGTTTAAAGAGAGTGAGTTTTATATATTTTTTAATAATAAATTTAAAAATTATATAGATATTATATCTGAAAAAAATAATAAAAAAATTTTGATAATATCATTAATATTTGTATTCATGCTGCTCATCTTTGAATTAATAAATACATTTATTCTCCAGCCTAGCTGGGTTACTGATAAAGATGGTATGAAGATAGGGGTTGAAAGACCTGTAGGTAAAAAAGAACAAAGTCTTCCTATGATTGTCGATGTAAAGAATAAAAACGGCACAAAAAGCTACCCGATAGATATTCGAGTTTCTAGTAGCAAAAATTTAAGGGATAAAGATATTGAAAAAAATAAAAAAGTTAATAAAGAGCTGAGTGATAAGAAAAACTTTGAAAGGGAGGAGAAACTTAGGGTTGCTCTAGGGATAAGACGGGAGTTGAAAAATGAAGATCAAAAGCAGAAAAGAGTATATCTGTTTCCCAAAAGACTTCAAGAGGGAGACAAACTAAACTGGCATATCGACAAAAATAGCATGATCCCTAAAGCTATCTTTTTAATCCCAATTATTCCAGTAGGTATAGTTGCATATTCTGAAAGTGAGAGAAAGAAAAAAGAAAGTAATAGAGTGAACTCAATAAGATGGTCAATTCCTAACTTTACACATCAGGTTGTTTTGTATATGAACTCGGGACTTATCATTCCGGATATAATGACAAAACTTTTTAATAGATATTCTGAATCAGAAAAGAATAACTATCTTGAGCAAATGGTTATCAGTGCATGTAATAAATCAGAGTTTATGCACATGGAATCAATAGCAGTTTTGCAAAAATATGCAGAGGAGTCCTCGGTCAGTGAATTCATGAGAATTGTTGCCATCATATCAGATGGTCAAATGAAGGGGGTGGATATAAGAAATAAACTTGAGAATGAAAGTAAAATACTTTGGCACGACAGAAAGAAGACTGCTGAAGAGAGGGGCCATATCGCTGAGAGCAAGTTGGCTGTTCCATTGTCTATTCTGTTGTTGGTGCTCATGCTAATTACTGCTGCTCCCGCAATGATGGAGTTATAAATTATAACTAAAACTGTAAATTTTATTATTAGGAGGGAAAATTATGTTTAAGAAATTGAAGGGTAAAATTTTAAAGAGTCCACTTGGCAATAAGTCAGGTATGGAGATGGTTCAAGTTGCTATTTTAATTGCTATTGCTGTAATTATAGGCTTAATTTTTAAGACGGAAATCACGAGTTTTGTAAATGACACGTTTGATTCTCTTCAAGATTTTTAGACTCCTAAAAAACAAATCGGGCAGTGAGCTTATTGAGGCTACAATTGTACTGCCCATTGTTTTACTCATAATTTTAGGGATGCTTTCATTTCTCGTCTTTTTCTTTGAAAATGGAGTTTCACAATATCAAATTCATATGGATTCAATAGACTCATCTGGCGAATCTCCAAAAATATTCAGCCAAAATAGAAACGATATCGACTATCGCAAGGAAATCCGAAGCCTTTCAAAGAAGAGTTATTTTACACACAAAGAAGAACGAATCTATGTACTAAATGAGGAAAACATCATAAGAATTGGAGAAACTGCAGTTGATTTATTTAAATAAACAAAAGAACAGAGTTATTAGCAATTATGTAATAAAGAACAAAAATGGATCGCTGTCAATATATCTTGCAATATTTTTTGTAGTAATAATATCTGCATCAGTTATTTTCATCCAGGAAACTAAAAGCCGAGCGATTGAATCGTCGGCCAAATCGCTTGCATCTGTATGGTTAATAAGTGAACTTGGTAAATATGACAGGCCACTTTATGATCGATACGGTATTTATGGGATTTATGGTAATAGTGATGAAATAGTCAAAGATGTGAATTATATGGCGCGCTATAGTTTTAAAGATAAATCATTTATTGACTACCAAGGTTCTGAGATTAATTTAAGTTCTAATTCTGTAGCTAACCCCGCTATTTTCAAAAAAGAAATAATTAAGGCATCGACTAGTGAAAAATTTAAAGAATATTTTCAAAACAAAAATGATGAAAAAAATCAAGGTCAGCTAGATGAAAATAGAATAGAGGGAAAAGTTTATAATCAAGCAATCATAGGAGATTTACCCTCAAACGGCATAAAATCATCAATTAGTTTATCTGGCTTTGCATCAAAGTTTGAAGGGGTCAATTCTATAAGCAGCTTGATAAAAAAGGGGAGCGAAGAGTTGCTTGTAGATACATATGCAAACGCTTTTTTTAAAAATTATATGAGCGATAATAATTTAGGAGATACAGTTTTTTCAAATGAGATTGAATATGTAATTTGTGGTAAGAATGAGGACGATAAAAACAGAAAAAGGGTTAAACATTATATTGTTGCAATAAGGCAAATCGCAAACACACTCTCCATTTCAAGTAATCCTGATATGAAGGAGAGAATTAAGGTGGTTGCATCATTAACAGGTGGTGCAGAAGTTGCTACAGAAGTTTTGTTGATCGAGGCGTGGGCACTTGCAGAAAGTGAGAATGATTACCAAATATTAATAGGAGGTGGTAAAGTGCCTCTAAAAAAGACCTCACAACAGTGGGCAACTCAAATTGAAAACATTGCAAAAGGTATAATGGATGGCTATATTGAAATGAACTATACGGATGGTGAAAGTTATACTCAATATCTAGATTTATTTCTATTTATGATGGATGAGGATGTTAAACTATTGCGCATGATGGACTTGATACAGCTAAATATGAAACTGAACCATTATGATGATTTTTTATTAAAGGAATACTATGTCGGTCTTGATTTGATCATTAAGATAAACAATAGAGAGGTTACAGTGTCAAAAAAATACTATTAACAGCTTGAGATTATTTTGAAAGGACAAATGGTTTGTATAGTACCACCAAAAATAAAATAATAAGGCTTTTTGAAAAACGAGGTTCATATCTCGTTGAAGCAGCAATTATTTTACCTATTTTCATTTTGGGGTTAATCGCTATTATTTCTGTAATACCTGCAATTTCAAAAGCAGAACGCGTGGTATTTCAGACTAGTGATGAAATGCGGCTTGAATGTATCAAGTCTGTTTATCTAAAAAATCCGATAGGCCTACCGACAAGGACAATGCTTAGATGCCGAAAATCTGATAAGGCAATAAAAAATTTTTTTGCTTATTCAACTATATACTGTGGCAGTAGTGCTCATATGGATGAGATGATTAATCTAAAATGGAATACAGATGTAATTCAGCCAACGCTTGCTGGTTTATTTGATAATATATCCTTAAATGGCAAATTGATAGGAAGATCATTCGCAGGCTATCAAAGAGCACACAATCCTACAGATAGAAGTGTCTTTGAGGATAATATGGACAGTAGACCTGTATATATATTCCCGAATGAAGGTAGCAAATATCATGGAGAAAACTGCAGGATTTTAAAATCTGCAGCGAAGGTTAATGTTTTGACTCGGAGTTTCAGAAAAAAGCATAAGCCTTGCAAACTGTGTAAAGCTAAAACTATACAACTGTCAGAATACGTATATACTTTTAACAATGGCGATGTAAGATATCATCGAGCAAGCTGTAATCTAGTTAAGAGAAGATATATAAAGATAGATCTTTCTATAGCAGAAAAACGGGGGTATGAGCCATGTAAAATATGCGGAGGACACAACTAATATGTGGATAACAATATAGAATAACGTATTAGATATTAGGGGTTTCATTTATTTGTGAAACCCTTTTTACATAAACAAAATTAAGTATTAATGCCTAGAATAGATTGCTTTATTGCCTCACTCCAAGATTGAATTTCTCACATTTTTCATTTATAATGATTTAGAAAAGATTTTGAGGAGATAATGATGAAGGCACCAAATCCTATAGCGTTTACAATTTTCGGCATAGATGTAATGTGGTATGGAATTCTGATTGCATTGGGATTCATACTGGCAATATATATTAGTTACAGAAGAGCAAGTAAATTTGATATCAAACCCGATAATATCCTTGATTTTGCAATTGTACTATTGCCGGTATCTGTAATTGGCGCAAGGTTGTATTATGTAGCCTTTAGGTGGGAATACTATCAAGGTGATTTGCAATCTATTATCAATATAAGAAATGGAGGACTGGCGATACATGGAGGCATCCTGTTTGGGCTCATTGCTGGTCTATTGGTTTGTAAATTTAGGAAAATTAACGTATTGAACTTGGCCGATTTAGTATTTCCTTCGGTTGCCTTAGCACAATCCATTGGTAGATGGGGGAATTTCTTCAATTCAGAGGCTCATGGTGGTCCGACGGATTTGCCGATTGCGGTTATCATAGAGGGTCAGAGATATCATCCGACATTTTTGTACGAATCTGTTTTTTGTTTTTTCCTATTTTGGATACTATTATGGCTTTCAGGCAGAAGAAAATTCAAGGGACAGATTGCACTTTTGTATGGGATGCTCTACTCTTTAGAAAGATACTTTGTTGAGGGCCTTAGAACAGACAGCCTGATGCTTGGAGACATACGTATAGCACAGCTTGTAAGCATACTTTCGATATTTGGTTGTGCCATTGCATACTTCATATTAAATAGAAACAGTAAGGAGATAAATAAATGAAACTAGGAATTGTGGGATTACCAAACGTTGGGAAAAGTACTTTGTTCAATGCAATTACAAAGGCAGGCGCAGAAGCTGCGAATTATCCGTTTTGTACAATTGAGCCGAATGTTGGGGTGGTAACTGTTCCAGATGAGAGAATCAAAACCCTTCATGAGATATATAATTCCAAGAAAACAATCTATACAACCATTGAATTTTCAGATATTGCTGGCTTGGTCAAGGGTGCCTCGAAGGGTGAGGGGCTCGGCAATAAATTTTTGAGCCACATAAGAGAAGTTGCAGCTATAGTGCATGTTGTCAGATGTTTTGAAGATGAAAACATAGTGCATGTTGACGGCAGGATTGACCCGATTTCAGATATAGAAACGATAAATATGGAGCTGATACTCTCAGACTTAGAAATCCTAGATAGGAGAATCACCAAAACACAAAAGAATTTGAAGGGTGATAAGTCTTTGCAGGGCGAGCTTGACCTTCTAAAAAGAGTAAATGATTTTATTGCAGCTGGTAAGTCTGCAAGAGCCATGGAACTTTCAGAGGAAGAATCAGAGTTTGTGGACTCGCTCAATTTGCTCTCTAACAAGCCGATAATTTACGTTGCGAATGTGTCTGAGGACCAAATTTCAGATAGTGAAATTGAAAATAACGAGATGATTAAAAAAGTAAAAGATTTTGCGAAATCGGAAGATGCGGAGGTTGTTGCAATTTCAGCGGCAATAGAGTCTGAGGTCGCAGAACTTGATGATGAGGAGAAAGCTTTGTTCCTTGAGGAGCTCGGCATCAAAAGCTCAGGACTTGATCAGCTAATCAAAGCCTCATATAAACTGCTTAACCTGATTTCGTTCCTTACGGCAGGTGAGGATGAAGTCAGAGCTTGGACGATTAAGGATGGAACCAAGGCTCCGCAGGCTGCAGGCAAAATACACACTGACTTTGAGAAAGGATTCATACGTGCGGAGACAATTGCGTATGACAAGCTGATGGAATGCGATGGAAAACTTTCGATTGCAAAGGAAAAAGGGCTGATAAGGTCTGAGGGTAAGGATTATGTCGTTAAAGACGGAGATGTAATGAATTTCTTATTTAATGTTTAATATAAAACTAAGTATCAAACAAAATAAGGAATAAAATAATAAGTAAAATAAAGAGCAAAACAAGGAGATAATATGCTAGGTCTTTCCATAAAAGAAAAGTTATATAAATTGATCACATACTTTTACAAAATATATTTAGATGATTATATTGAAAAAGTAGAGATGATTATGAGAAATAAAGACGAACTTTCAGATTCTAAAATTGAACGTGAGATGAAGATTCTAAAAAAGGAATACGATCAGAAAGTATTTGAAAGTTCTAGAAACTACGTTATCGAAAAAATGCCAACTACTAGAGGGCGAATAGAAGAAGCTATAAGTAACCCTGAGATTGTCGGACTAACTCATGAAGACCTCAAAGATAATGTGACACCAGGGAAAATGCTGATTGTTTTGTTGTATGGGACTAAGAAAAAACAGCCAAGACCAAAAGAATGCTCGGCACTTGATCTGGTACAGCATGAAATGTTGCGAAACAGATTGGTTGCTCTCGATGCAAAACTAAAAAGTGAGGAAGAGGGAGCAATAGATTAACAGAAACTGAAAACCTATAAGGAAAAACTAATAGATTAATATTCGACAATTTTGTTACAAAAATCAACAATTCCACAATTCGAGTATTTACAACATATGGAAAAAACTGTAAGTTGTTATTACAAAGAGACCACCGATTAAGGTGGTTTTTAATTTGGCAGAAAATCTAATGTAATTGCCATGATGAGATACGTTGACAACGATACTTGGTGGTACAGTTTCAACCAAAGTAGCTTGATTGCAACGTTTTGAGGAGGAAAGATGAAAAATGATCCAAAAAGAAAAAGTTAACAAAATTTGCACGATTATTCTAACGCTTATAATGGCCATAGGCATGCTCGTCCCCAGCATGCTAGTACCAAAGGAGGTAAGCGCAGACACGAGGACCAGTACACTTACAAGGACGAGAACGATAACATCATTTGACTATTGGGCATATGGCAAGAGTTTTTTGGGGGATAAATGGATAAAATTAAATGGTAATTATGTTACATCTGTTTTCTATGCTTCTGGATTTATGGAAGCATATTGCATGAGTCCTCTTATGGTTACACCCTCAATGGGTAATAAAACTGTGTATTCCACAGGGATTTCAAGTGATGACGAAAAAAAGATGGGAGCAGCATTGTACTACATACACAATCTCAGTGGAGCAAGCGGAGATACGGCAATCTTCGCAGCAAAATATTTTGTTTGGCATTTCCTATCAAATAAGCCTTGTTACAAGGGGAGCATCGCATACAGACTTGATCGATTTGACATATCAAGAGGGGATTCAAAGACAGTGACAAAGGTATATAGCGATGCTATGGATTATGCGAATAGAAACTATAGCAAATTTACGGCTGAAACATATTGCAGCGATATATCGACACCAAACGGACAACCGATATTTTGTATAAACTATAATTTCGCTACAGGATATGCCAAACTGAAGAAGATAACGAAGAATAACGAACACCTTACCGACCTTTGCCCTGAGCAGTACAGTCTTGGTGGAGCAAAATACGGAGTGTATTCTAGCAGCTCATTAACCGGATATCAAGGAAGTTTAACGACAAATTCAAGCGGTAATAGCAATACAATTGAACTCAACGAGGGCACGTATTACGTAAAGGAAACAGAAGCACCTAAGGGATATAAACTGGATAATTCGGTTTATACGATTAGCGTAAGAGCGGGTGAAACTACTGTCCTTGATGTATCTGACGAGCCTTTATTTGATCCACTGCAGCTAAAGATTGTAAAAAAATCAGAGGAGGTGCCAAATAGCAAACTCAGCCTTGAGGGTGCCGAATACACAGTAAAGTATTACAAGAATTTTTTGAGCAAAGATGAAGTTGGATCCGCAAAGGCCTTCAGAACCTGGAAGTTTAGGACCGACAGTGACGGACAAATTAAATTTAATGACAACTACAAAATAGGTGGCGACGAGCTGTTCAAGGACGAAAATTTTAGACCGGTAGGCTTGCACGGGACCTATACCTTCGAAGAAACAAAAGAGCCGAAGGGCTTTCTGAGAACAGAGGGGATTATTTCTTTGCAGCATGTTAAAGCAAATAGCAATGAGAGCGATGTAATAGAAATGAAAGACGTGACAGATGTAGAAAAAAATCAAAAAGTGAATATCAAAATCAAGAAGAAAGATTCTGAAACAGGGAAGGAAAAACCTCAGGGATATGGAAGCTTTGCGGGCGCAAAATTTAACGTTTACTTTTATGACCCACTACAGCTAATGGACATACTTGTTGGAACAATTATTACCAACGAAAACGGCACGGGCGAGCTGGTCAAACTTGCACCAGGCATCTACATGATTGAGGAGTTGGAAGCCCCGTCTGGATATAATAAAACCAAAGACAAAATAAAGATTGATGCTAAGATAAAGGGCCCGAATATAGCATATTTTGACTATTTAGCTGACGTTCCAGAAAAGCCTATAACGATTAACGTTAGGAAGACATCATTTGATGAGATCGGCAAGGTTGTATATGTAGATGGAGCTGTGCTCGCCTTGTTTAATGATAAAAACGAAAAAATAGAAGAGTGGACAAGCAATAAAAATGGACATACATTCAAGGGCCTTCCTAAGGGGAAATATTATATCAAGGAACTCAGAACACCGAAAGGATATTTGCCACTTGAAAAGGATTACCATTTCGATGTAAAAGAAACAGAAGAACTGCAGAAACTGGAAGTATTTAATGAGCCGATACCTGAAATAAAGACGGTAGCTACCTTTGATACAGGCGTCAAAGAGGGCATGCCAGAGGAGATGGTAACTGTCATAGATAAATTCGAATATAAGAAGGTTATGAAGGGCTCACGATACGCCATTAAGGCAAAACTCGTTGACAAGGATAACATCGACAATGTCATAGCGGAGGATTACAAAGAATTTACTCCATCAAATTACTCTGGCGAAGAAAAACTCGAATTTACATTTGACGCTACGAAACTGGAGAATAAGCACCTTGTTGTGCAGACGGAACTACATAGATTGGATAGGACGGACAAAACCCTAGTTGCAGTGCATAAAGATGCAAACAATATGGACGAAACCGTGGTAATTCCAACTATCAAGACCAAGGCGACAGATAAAATCGACGCCAAGAAGGACATGCTTGCTAGCAAAAAACAGACAATTGTTGACAGCGTAAACTATAGGAATCTGATTGTAGGAACAAAATACAGGGTTTCGGGAAAACTCATAGATAAGCAAACAGGCAAGCCGATACTTGATGATGGAAAAGAAGTAACTGCAAGCAAGGAATTCATTGCAGAAACTGAAAGCGGTAAGATAGAACTGGAATTCACGCTAAATTCAACGGCACTAGCAGGCAAAACTATAGTCGTCTTTGAAGATATGTATAATGATAAAATTAAGATCGCGACACACTCAGAAATAGATGACAAAGAACAGAGCATTTTTATACCGAAAATTGGCACGAAACTTACAGAAAAAGACTCGGGTGAAAAGGAAATGCACGCCTTTGAGGATATAAACCTCACTGATGAAATTGGCTACGAAAATCTTCTCGTCGGAGCAAAATATTTTGTGAAGGGTAGAGTAATCAACAAGAAAACAGGCGAAACTATAGCAGAAGCCGAACGTGAATTTTCGCCTGAAAAAGAAAGCGGTTCATTGAAACTGGATTTCGCATTGAATGCAGGAAAACTCAATGGAGCAAGCCTTGTATGCTTTGAGGAGATTTACAGCACAGATGGTGAGGGGAAACCTGCCAAGCTTGTCGCCGAGCATAAGGATGTTGAGGACGAGGGCCAGACCGTAAGAGTTGTAAATCCACAGATCGGCACGAAAGCTTCAACAGATGCTGACAAGAAAGAGATTCTTGAAAACAAAGAAATAACCATCGTGGACAGAGTTTCGTATAGGGATTTAATTGTAGGAAAAGAGTACACGATAAAGGGTGTTCTCATGGATAAATCAACTTCCAAGCCACTTATCGTAGATGGAAAAGAGGTAAGCAAGAGCTTGACGTTTACAGCAGAGAGCAAGGGTGGTGAAAAGGAACTGGTCTTCAAATTCGATGGCAGCGGATTAGGCAACAAAACAATGGTAGTCTTTGAGGAGGTATATCAAGAAGGAAGGCTGATAGGCTCGCACAAGGATATCAACGACGAAGGACAGAGTGTTAGAATTATAAAAAAAGAACTGACTAAAACAGGAGACAGTTCTAAGACAATTTTTTATATTCTGGGGTTAGCCATGGCTGCAATTGCAGTGATAGCGATGAAGTGTAAAAAATTTAGGCGAGCTTGAGGTAAACTAAATTGTGCAGTCAAAATGATAGATAAGTAAATATAAAATGCTGGAGCAGGTCAGAAAACAGAAGATATGCTCCGGTATTTTGTTGTGAAGTCGATGTAAAAGAAAAACATCTAGGTGGAATCTAAGGAAATCAGAAAAAATTTTCGGGAATTAAGAATAAAAAACTGGTTGACAGAGATATCGTATTTTGATATTATATTGAATGCAATGATTTTCTAAAAACTTGTTTTTCCATTGAATTTTCTGTTGAAAATTCAATGGAATATGCTAGAATGTAGATGGAATGTGGCGGTGTAGCTTAGTTGGCTAGAGCGTCCGGTTCATACCCGGAAGGTCGGTGGTTCGAGTCCACTCGCCGCTACCACATAAGGGCGCATAGCTCAGCTGGGAGAGCACCTGCCTTACAAGCAGGGGGTCATAGGTTCGAGCCCTATTGCGCCCACCATATAAATTTAGTATCTGGCCTGGTAGTTCAGTTGGTTAGAATGCCAGCCTGTCACGCTGGAGGTCGACGGTTCGAGCCCGTTCCAGGTCGCCAAGTTTTTAAAATTTCATATTGATTCCGTCAGGAATCTGTGGTGGGTATCGTCAAGTGGTTAAGACACAGGGTTGTGGCTCCTGTATACGTGGGTTCGAATCCCACTATCCACCCCACATTGGGGTATCGCCAAGCGGTAAGGCAATGGATTCTGATTCCATCATGCGCAGGTTCGAATCCTGCTACCCTAGCCAATTTTGAAGTCTTTTTGTAGGCTTCTTATGGCGACATAGCCAAGTGGTAAGGCAGAGGTCTGCAAAACCTTTATTCCCCAGTTCAAATCTGGGTGTCGCCTCCATCTTATGACGACAAACGGAATAACTTCGTATGTCGTTTTTTTTATATTACTATTCATATCAAAATGTGTTTCAAAGGAGGTTGCTTTGAAGAGTAAAACCAAGATGTCACGCGTCTGTGTAATTATCCTGGCAGTGATGATGTGTATATCAGGCATCGTAATGCCCCAGGTAGCAGAGGCTGCTGATGAAAACAACAAAACTGAGCATATTAAACCGACAATCACAGGTGAAGTTTCACAAAATGGAGAGAAAGTTACAGATCAAATAGATCCTGCTAAGCCTTTTGATGTAACAGTAAACTTTGATTTTAAAGTTATTAAAGATGAACTAATAGGTGGACCGCTCGCGGGCGGTATAACAGAGAGATCTCAGCAGGTTGATGATGGAGACTATGCTAATTTCACTCTAGGACAGAATTTTAAGGCTACAGAGGCTACAGGCAACTCTATACCGGTATATATAAATGCTCCTGGAAATCTTGATAATGGCAAACAGGTCGGGACTATTACATTAACTCAAAATGGTACGGGACCAGTCAATGCAAGAATGAATTTTCATAATCCTAATGGTGATTTTGATTTTGAAAGTGATACACTGAAAAAACTTACAGTTCATTTTACTGGACATTTTCAGGCACAAGAGCAGTCATCAGGCACACCAGGTTCTAACAACAGGATTATTAAAATATTAGATAAGGAATACAAACTTCCTGAGATTAAAGAAAAAATCGAATATGATTTCACTAAATCTGGTAAATTAGATGATGCAACTAAAAGGGATTCTATAACATGGGAGAGTACAGTCAAAAAAACATCGGACAAAGGAAGTACCAAGCTAGGTGGTGAAACTTTCGTAGATGTTTTGCCTTCTGAAGTAGAATATACCGAAGGTAGTTTAACTGTAAATGGTAAACCTGTAGATGATAAAAAAATTTATGACAGTGAAAAGAAAACTATAAACTACACCTTCCCTCAAACATTTGAGGAAGATAAAGCTAAAATTGTATTTAAGACAAAGATTAAAAACCCTGTTAATACTATGTCTGTTACAAATGAAGCTAAGTTAAATATTCCAAATGAAAAAGAAAAAAGTTCAAAAACTACTGTTACTGTACACCGCCCGCTAGAAATAAAGAAGAATTTTCAAAAGCTTAATATCAACAAAGATAACGGTGATAGAGAACTAATTTGGACTATTGTTGCTGGTGCACCTAATGAAAATTATGGTCCAGCATGGATAGGAGATATTTTGAGCGGAACCCTTGAAAACCAGTCAAGTCCTAAAAAGGTTTCCCTCACATATGAGCATAGCATGACAGGAGAAAAAGGTTCTTGGCAGAAATTGAGCGATGATGAAATCGAAAAGCCAGCAGATGCTTCACAATTTCCAGTATTTCCTCATGGGGAAGACAAAACTTGTCCAGATCTTACAGGTTATAATAAGCAAATATATGAATTAGGCAAATGGCATGAATCCACAAAACAGACAGATGGAAATAGCGAATATAAGCCAGTTGATAATCAATGGGTATTTGTTAAAGATTTAAATGGTTTATACCGTATCACAGTTAAACTTGTATACGACAAAAACATTGAATTAGGTTCTCTAAAAAATGATGCAGAAATTCATACATGTGCAGATGCTTTCTATACCAAAACACCACCTGTTAATAGTGGGATTGGAACTATATCCAAGAGTGCACTGAAAAGCTATGATGATAAGTTTATAAATCAAGGTCAGATTCATTGGAAGATAACTGTAGATTTTTCTAATGTTTTTCCTTCAGATAAGCAATTTGTTTACGAAGCCTTTTACTACGGAACAGAAGATAAATTTAAAGAGGAAAAAGACAATTTGAAGGCAAATGGTAAGTTAGATGAAGATGTTCTAAAATCTTTGATTGCTGGAGAAGATGGCAAAACATATTTTAATTTCAACCAAGGCTATGTTAAAGGCTCTCTCGATTACAAAAAAGGGGGGGCTGAAACTCCGGAACAAGATAAAATTGACTTAGCAGAAGAAATCATTCCGCTGCTTAATGCAGAAGGCAAGCAAGTTGGAGAAGTCCTAAAAATTAGTGGATTTACAGAAATTAAAAAATATGACTTTAAATTAAAAACAAGGGCTCAGGATATAGTTTCAAAAGCTATAGAAAACCCAAAATCGAGCTTTGAAGGTAAATATGAAAATACAGCTGTTTTGGCCGTGGGTTCTGGAGCGACATTCAAGACGGTACCTGCATCCTCAATATTTGAATTACCAAGTAATTTGCTTAATAAGTATGCAATTGAAAATAATGTTAATCTAAATAACATGAGTGACGTCAGTAAGAACGGATGGGAATCTGGTTATCGCGATTTTGTGACTGGAATACCAGAGGTTGATAAAACAAAAATATTTAACTACCAGGACAGGTCAATTTTATTCAGAATTGACGTAAATCCTCAAGGCTTAAAATTAAACGAATATATTAAATCTCTGGGAGAAAAGCTAGAGGGTGATTTCACCAAGCTTACCATCAAAGATACTCTTCAGGAAGGACTTACTCTTGAGCCTATTGAAGAAAATGGACCAGATTTCTATATTTATGAAGCCAAACCAGGAGAAGCGGCATACATTGACTATAGCATAACTTTCCCGGGTAGTGCAAATTTCTCATCATATTTACCGCCAGGAAAAGCTTTGAAGAAAATAACTCCTGAAGAAGCGGGCGTTAGATTTAACAAGGCTCAGATGTCGTGGGATTTTAATAATTATCAAGGCACGCCATATTTCATAGTTATCCGCACAAAAGTTTCAGAAGCTAAGTTTGAAGAAATTATGAAAAAAACCGCACAGGGCGAAGAGATATCTTTCAAAAATTCCGTAAGCATGGAGGCTGGTGGTAATAAATTAGCAACTGCTTCAGGCTCTGCATCCGTTAAGTCCTATCTTTTGAGCAAGGAAACTCCAAAAGGAGATGGGGACAACCTAGAATGGACATTTAATTACAAACCATTTGATATAGAATTCAAGGACGTTGTTATTAAGGATGAATTAGATAAAAACATCACAATCCCAATAGATGATGATGGCAATGCATTACTTGAGAACTTTACAATTGAGCGCTCAAATAAAATACAGCCTGATGGTAGTTATGAAGATTTTGAGAAGGTAACTCCTGTTAAGTCAGATCCTAAGGATGGAGAAGTTTCAGTAAAATACGAAGTTAATGAGCATTGTATATATTTCGATGTTCCTGACACAAAAGACGGAGAAAAACCTTATTCATATAAATTTACATACAAGACTAGTATTAAACCTGTAGATTTAACTGCTGATACAATAAAAAATCATATCGAAATGAGTGCTAAGGACGAGGAAATTGGTGCAAATGGTAATTCAGGGATAAAAACTCAGAAATACGATGCATTTGCTACAATCTTGGAGTATCCATATTTTGTAATTAAAAAAGTGAATGACAATAATAAGCCTTTAGCTGGAGCAGTCTTCCAGTATACTGATAATACTGGAAGTGTTGTGAACTCCATCAGTGATAAAGATGGTATGGTATATATAATAAAACTAAAAGCTGGTGAAACAGAAATTAAAGAAATTAAGGCACCGGAAGGCTACATTAAGACAAACAAGCTTACTAAAATAAGTATTGATGAAAATAAGAATGTAAACATAGTTTCACCAACAGATAGCGAAGGCAATGGCAAATTTGATGATCCGTTCATCGTCAAAAACGATAAGCTAAAGATAACAGATATAAGTGTCACGAAAAAATGGGTAGGTGACAAGTCTGAAAATCGCCCGAAGAGCATCACAGTTAATTTATTTAAAAATGGTAAGCTTATGGAAGATAAGTCGTTGACACTTGATCAAAGTAACGGTTGGATGGGGAATTTCGAAAATCTTCCGCTCACAGACGAGAAAGGAAATACTATAGAATACACCATTTCTGAAGATGAGGTTCAGGGTTATACTTCCAATATAGTTGGGAATATAGAAGACGGTTTTGTGATAACAAATACAAAGCCAAACAAGCCTAAAGAACCTGAAGAGCCAGGCAAACCAGATAAGCCTAATAAGCCAGATGAGCCTCGTAAACCATCACCAGGAACTGGAGATAATGGCTTTGGATACGCATGGTCAGCAATGGCCGTAGCCGCAGCTCTTGGTATAATGTATTTAAAACGCAAAAATGAATACAGTGAATAATTTCAAAGAGCAGAAGTGATTGTTAGATGAAAAAATAATTTTAGACGCAGGTTAAATAATCTGCGTCTTTTATCTAGTGCGCTCGGCGAGTGTCGTGTGAGAGGACGGGAATTAGTCACTTTCTATTACTCGATTAAAGGATTTTAAATAAAATAAAATAAAATTCCTTTGCCTATCTATGGGTAATAATATATAATATAAACAGAAATCAAACAAATGTTCTAAAACTTTTATAGATATATTTATTTTGGAGATTGATATGATTCCTCTATCTACTAGAATGCGCCCAGATAATTTGGATAAATTCGTAGGCCAAGAACACTTTTTAAAACCTGGCTCACTGTTTTATAATTCAATCAAAAATAAGAATTTCAAATCAGCGATTTTTTATGGCTACTCAGGTACTGGCAAAACGACATTAGCCAGAATAATTGCTAAAGAAATGGACAATGAATTTATTGAAATCAATGCTTCGACAACGGGCATCAATGAACTTAAACAGTTGCTATCGGAGGCTGAAACGAGTTTTAACAGCCTGATTGGCAAGCCTCTTTTTCTGTACATAGACGAGTTCCACAGATGGAACAAGTTGCAGCAGGACTCACTACTCAGAGCTTTGGAAGAAGGACTAGTGAAATTCATCGGCAGCACCACCGAGAATCCGTTCTTTTCAATAAATAACGCCGTTTTGAGCCGTGTGAGAAACATATATGAATTCAGGAAACTCTCAGTAGATGATCTCATAAAAATCATAAATAACTGTCTAGAAGATGAGAAAAAGGGTTTCGGAAATTTAAAAATTGCCATTGATCAAGACGCTATAAATCTTCTTGCTGAGTATTCAAATGGTGATGCGAGGGTTACCCTGGATAGCCTGGGCTTCATCATTGAAAATCAAACAGAGGGCGAGAGGATTACGGTGGATAAGGTTGCAGAGGCCCTGCAGAGAAAGGTCGGATTCTATGACAAGGGCGACGACAGATATGATTTGCTGTCAGCACTGCAAAAATCCGTAAGAGGTTCAGATCCCGATGCGGCTATGCATTACTACTGCAGGCTTGTTGACGGTGGAGCAGATCTGATTACAATTGGTAGGAGACTAATGGTTATGGCATCAGAAGATGTAGGGATGGCATATCCTTCGGCAATTTCAACGGTTACTTCATGCGTTGAGGCTGCCAGAATGGTAGGATTCCCCGAAGCAGGCATAATTTTAGCCGAAGCAGTTGTTTTATTAGCATCATCGCCAAAATCCAACAAGTCGTATGAAGCTTTTCAAAAGGCAATGTCAGACGTTAGGAATAGAGAAATAGGGCCTGTTCCGGACCACCTTAGAGATAGTCATTACAAGGGAGCGAGAGTTAAAGGCTATGGGAAGGACTATCTTTATCCGCATTCTTATGGAGGCTACGTGAAACAGCAGTATTTGCCTGACAATCTTTACGAAAGCGGAGCCAAGTATTATTTACCTACAGAGAACGGAGCAGAGAAGGGGTTTTTGGCATACTTAAAAAGCCTTGAAAATATCGATGCTGAGGAAGATAAATGAGGACGGCAGCTTTAAAGAGGAAAATGAATGAACAAGGAAACTTTGCAAAACAAGAAAAAAAGAGAAATATTTGTAAGTGAAAATTCTGGATTTTGTTTTGGTGTAAAAAGGGCACTCGAAAAAACAATGGAGCAGCTAGGCGATGTTTCAGATTCCAAGGATGGCGAATCAATTTACACACTAGGGCCCCTAATACATAACCAGATTGTCATTGATGATTTAAAAGATAAGGGAATCAATATAATTGATGATCCGGGGCAGGCAATGCCAGGAGATACTGTGATAGTGAGGTCTCACGGGCAGGGCAAGGATTTTTATGATCGAGCTGAGAACTTAAATCTCAAAGTTGTTGACGCTACGTGTCCCTTTGTTGCTAGAATACATAAACTCGTTCAAAATGCATATGATAGAGGGAAAACCATTGTAATTGTTGGAACTGCAGATCATCCAGAGGTCATCGGAATCAATGGCTGGTGTGATGGTAATGCTATTATTGTAAATTGTTCTACTGAATTAGAATCGCCTGAGAAAATGGATGTGCTTAGAGAGCACGGGTGTTTTGTTGTATGTCAAACGACGATTAAGGCAGAAACATATGAGGACATACTTCGCGTATTATCTGAGCAGGGGATTGAATACGAAACCGAAAACACAATTTGTAATGCAACATCTGTGAGACAAAACAGCTGCAGAGAATTAGCCAAAAATGTCGATGTAATGATTGTACTGGGAGGCAGAAATAGCAGCAATAGTCGTAAATTGTTCGAAATAGCAAAAAAATACTGTGAAAAATCGTATTTTGCTGAAAATATTGGGGATTTACCATTGCAAGAGATTCAAAAATATTATAGAATAGGTATTGCGGCAGGTGCATCGACGCCTGAAACCGTAATTAAGGAGGTTATTGCTAATATGACTGATAAGCAAGTAGAAAACAATGTGCAGAACCCTATGGAAGATTTCATGGATGAAATCGAGTCTTCTTTGAAATTGCCAAAGAATGGCGACATCGTCGAAGGACAGATTCATATGGTTACGGACGACGAAGTTATTGTAAACCTTGGTTTCAAGAAGGATGGTATTTTGAAGAAAGAAGAAGTATCATTGTCTGAAGGTGAAACTCTTAAGGATAAATTTAAAGAAGGCGATGAGATTCAAGCCAGAGTTATCAAAACAGGAGATGACGATGGTGGCATTTTGATTTCTCAGAAGAGCTTGGCCATTATTGAACACTGGAAAGAGCTTTCTGAAGCATATGAAAATAAGGAAAATATCACCGTAAAGGTTACTAAGGCGATTGCAAGTGGTGCGATTGCAGAGTTTAAAGATATTACAGGATTCATCCCTATGTCTCAGTTATCAAATAAATACGTTGAGAACGCTGAGGAGTTTGTGGGACAGACTTTTGAAGCTCGAGTTATTAGATGTGACATCAAGAAACAGAGAGCTATTTTCTCAAGGAAGAGTGTTCTTAGAGAAGAGAGAAAGAAGCAGATCGAAGCTATATGGGAGAATATCCACGAAGGCGATATAATTGAAGGAAAGGTAATGAGATTTACAGACTTCGGTGCTTTTGTTGATATCGGCGGAATAGACGGACTTCTTCACATATCAGAAATTTCATGGGGTAAGCTTAAACACCCTAAGGAAGTATTAACACTTGGAGAAACTATTCATGTTAAGGTTCTCGCTATGAACGAAGAAAACGGAAGAATTTCTTTGGGACTTAAGCAGACAACTCCTGAACCTTGGTCTGTAATTGATGACAAGATCAGAGAGGGAGACATCGTAAAGGGTAAGGTAGTTCAGATTAAGGACTATGGTGCTTTTGTTGAAATCGAAGCTGGTCTTGATGGTTTGGTTCATATTTCTGAGATTTCTAGAGAGAGAATTGAGCATACATCAGATGTTCTTAAGGTAGGTCAAATCGTATATGCTAAGGTTATAGCTATTGATACTGAGAAGAGAAGAATCAGTTTGAGCCTAAGGGACACTATGGAATATACTGAGTCAGGTGATTCCGCTTCCGATGATTCTGATGGAGAATACTATTTCCAGACAGAATCCGCTCCTAACCAAGACGTTGAGCTTAACAAGGATAAGGAAGAAATGCTAGAAGAAGGTGGTCATAAATCTGATGCTAAGGATCTTGCAGATGCTACACTTGAACGTGATAGAGTAGCAGGTGCGAGAGAAGCATATGAGAGCCACTACGATAGTAATGCTGAAAAGGCAGAAGAATCTGCTGAGCCTGTTGAAGAAGGCGATCAGGACTATTATCTTGAAGATGCAGAAGGAGAGCATGAGGATCACGCTCTTGCAGACGAAGCTGATAAGACAGCTAAGGAAGGTGCAGAAAAGGCTGAGGCTGCTGAGGAAATCGGTGAAGCGACAGCAACAAGGGACGAAAAAGCTAGTTCAGATAAATTGGCTTGTGACGCTTACCTGCAGAATGCTGAGTGCGAATAAAACAATCAATATGGTCGGTATTTTGACTGTAAAAATAAATAAAGCATTGTTTACAAAACGGGTCTTAGGGCCCGTTTTATGTTTATATAGCGCCGAAATAAAGTCAATGTAAAAACCATACAATGAACCAACTTATAAATAAGGGAATCTTAATTAAATTGGAAATATCATGCAAAAATGAGGTAAAGATGAAAGAAAACAAAAAGACCGGGAAGAGAGAAAAATATTTTGATCCTAGCAAACAAAAGAAAAGGCCTAAGAAAAAAATCCGAATAGTTGATGGAAAAATATCAATAACAAAGTCGGGCGCTGGATTTGTCACTCCTGAAGTGTCTGATACGGCAAACGAGAAAGATAATAAATCAAACGATATTTTTATAGCTGCGAGAAATTTAAAGTCTGCCATGAATGGGGATTTGGTAAGCGTTGAGATTATCTCTAACGCGAGCAATGCAAGGGGCCCAGAAGGAAGAGTCAAAAATGTTATTTCTAGAGCGGTGACAAGTGCCGTAGGCGTTTACACGGACTGCGGAAGGTTTGGCGTGGTTACACCCTTGGGAAAAAGCTCAGACGATATCTTTGTGCCGAGAAAAAACAGAGCCAACGCCAAGCAGGGCGATATGGTTGAAATTAAAATAACAAAATATCCAAAAGGTCATAAGGGTCCGGAAGGCATTATTTCCCGGATTGTTGCATCAGCTAATGACCCTCACAGTGAAGTTAAGGCAATATTAAAGGAAAATGAAGTAGACATAGAATTCTCAATGGCAGCCATTTCTGAGGCTAAAAATGCTTGTAGGAATGGAGATTTAAATGAGGATGTTTTTCAAGAAGAATTGTCAAAAAGAAAGGATATGCGTGACTTAGACATCATTACCATAGATGGACCGCATTCCAAGGATCTGGACGATGCGATTTCAATCGAAAAGAATGAGAAGGGCAACTATATTTTGGGAGTACATATTGCTGATGTCAGTCATTATGTCAAAGAAGATTCAGCCCTTGATCATGAAAGTTTTGACAGGGGAAATAGCATCTATCTTTTGGATTACGTGGTTCCAATGCTTCCCAAGGAGCTTTCGAATGGGATATGCAGCCTAAACGAGGGCGAGGATCGCCTGACACTTTCGTGCATAATGGAAGTAAATGAAGAGGGCGTTGTTTTAAATCACGAAATCTCTGAAACAATTATACGTTCCAAGGGCCGTCTAGTGTACGACGATGTTTCGGATTATCTGGAATCCCTCAGTAATCCTACAAGTCATATAGAGGGTGACAAAACGGACTCTGAAGATTGGGATTTGAATGATTTTGGGAATGCCGCAGAACATGAGAAGACATTGCTTCTAATGCAGGAGCTCGCTATTTTGTTGCAGAAGAAAAGACATGAGGACGGAAGTTTGGATTTTGACCTTGACGAAGCAGAAATTGAAGTCGATGAACAGGGCGTACCGAGGGACATCGTGAGCATTAATCGAAGAATCGCAAACCGTATGATTGAAGAATTCATGCTTTTGGCCAACAAAACAGTGGCGGAAGAGTATTTTTGGATGAACTATCCCTTCGTATATCGAATTCACGAAAAACCGGATCCTGACAGCATCATGAAACTTAAGTCTTTTATGGCTGGGCTTGGCCTCAAACTATCCGTAAACGCGGACAACGTACACCCAAAGGCTTTGTCGCAAATCCTTGATAAGATGCAGGGGGACAGGCTCCCCGTTGTTTCAGCCGTGATGCTAAGGTCGATGCAGAAGGCTAGATATTCGACCGAATGCACAGGTCACTATGGGCTTGCATTCAAATATTACTGCCACTTTACCTCACCGATAAGGCGCTACCCCGACTTATTGATACACAGAATAATTAAGGCTCACATCAACAAAACACTGAGCTCCGAGAAACTTTCACATTTTTCAAGTGTTACAAACAGAGCGGCGGAACAGTCCTCATTTACAGAAATCAGAGCACAGAAAATGGAGAGAAAGATAGAAAAAATAAAGAAAGCCCAGTACATGGAGGAGAGACTGGGGGAAGAGTTTGAAGGCGTGATCAGCGGTGTTACTTCGTTTGGATTTTATGTGCAACTTGAAAATGCTATTGAGGGTCTGGTTCACATCTCAACTCTGGCAGGAACATTTGATTTTGAAGAAAACAACTTCAAACTTGTGAGCAGATACGACAGCGAGAGTTTCAGTCTGGGAGATTCGGTAAGGATACAGGTTGCACGAGCCGACAAAATCAGCGGACTCATTGATTTTAAACTGGTTCAGAAAAATACTGTTCCAATACCATAATCCAATGCTTTACTCTTACATTTTAACATGAGATTCTAATACGAAACCCTAATCGCGAGACCAGAAATCCTTGGTGAATACTATAAGTGTAGCATAAATTTCCGTTCTACCTATGAGCATCAGTGACAGAGAAACAAATTTGCTCAATGGAGAGAATATCGAAAAATCACCAGAGGAAACATCTCCGAGCCCGGAACCATTATTTGAAAGCGCGCCAAGTGAAGCTGTGAGCGTAGTAAACATATCCTTGTTATCAAATGAAATGAGCAGGGCGCCAAGAAGCAGAATCCCCAGATAAAGAGTTATGTAAACTGTAATTCTATTAGCGATATCAGCACTCACAGCAGTTTTGCCAAGCATGATTGGCTTAACTGCAAGTGGGTGTATTCTTTTGTAGAATCCTCTTCTTATAAGCTTAATAAATACAAGTACACGAATGACTTTTAGGGAACCTGCAGTTGATGTTGCACATCCTCCTATCAGCATCAGAAGGACCAGAACTGCCTGAGAAAATGCAGGCCAGTGAGAAACATCCGTAACGGAGAAACCACTTGTTGAGCCGAAACTGATGCTTTGTGTTATCGCATATCCTAGAGATTTCAGCACCGGGTACTGGTCGTTTATAATGAGATTTGCAAATATCAAAGCTGATGCGATTGATAAGATAATAAGGTATGATCTTGCCTCTATATTCGAAAATGCTCGCTTGATATTGCCAGTAACTATTAGGAAGAATATGACAAAGTTCATCGCTCCTATTACTGAGAATATCGAAATGACAAACTTGGCATATGGGGTGAAAGACCACGCAATCTCACCACCGACATCAAATATTCCAGCGGTGCTCACCGTGCTGAGTGTGTTAATAACAGCATGAAAACTGCTCATACTCTTGTCGAAAAGAAGAAGTACGAACTCAAGGAGCGTTAGACCGCAGTAAATTATATATGAAATCTTTGTTGAATCGCTCAGTTTTGAAGCGAATTTTGTTAACTTAGGCCCTGTGGTTTCAGAAGCCGCAAGATTTTGTGCTCCTTTGCCGAGGGTTGGCAGTAGAGATATTGTAAATACGAGTATTCCCATACCGCCGAACCAGTTGCTTGTAGCCTTCCATAAAAGCAAAGTATTAGGCATCCTGCGAATTGGTATAACGAATGCACCTGAAGTTGTCCAACCTGCGGTTGACTCAAATAATGAATCGATAAATGAAAAATTAAGCCCCGCTAAAAAATAAGGAAGAGAACCGAGCAAACAAACGAGCCACCAACTTAGGAATGCAACAAAAAAGCCGTCTCTGATATTTAGTTTTACATTATAACTTTTGTATTTTTTTAGGACAAATGCAGCAAATGAAATGGTAATGATAAATGTTATGACAAGTCCTTTAATTGCACTATGCTCATTGTAATATAAGCCAGCACAAATCGATGGTATCATCGCAAGCCCTTCCACAGCCAGTACCATCGAAACTATCTTAATTATTATAATGTTGCCAAATTTTGTCTCAGAAAATCTATTTAACATTCATACACCCTTATGCTAATCACACTTTGTTAGAGTTCCAGTATCTAGATGAGAGCAGAATAAACAGCGTGTAAAGCTCAAGCCTGCCACCTATCATAAATATTGATAACACTATTTTTGAGAAATTATTGAATAGATGAAAGTTCATCGTCGGTCCAACTAGATTGAATCCTGGGCCTACATTGGATAGGCAGGTCAGAGTAGCTGAAAATGATGTTATCACATCGAATCCGTTGATTGAAATAATTAAGGTCCCAACCGTAAGTGTAAGCATGTATAGGAATATGAAATTTGTGATGCTGATTGCAGTTCCCTCTCGAAGCTTTTGTCCGTTCAATTTCACAAGATACACCTGCTGGGGATGTAGCTGCCTATGAAGGCCTCTTCTAGCAAGTTTTCCCATAACGAGAATTCGCCCAACCTTAATACCACCACCTGTAGATGACGAACTGCCGCCGACAAACATGAGCAGTAATAGAATCATCTTTGAAAAAGTAGGCCAAAGCTGAAAATCGCTTGTCATATAGCCAGTTGTTGACATTACAGACACAGCCTGAAAAGTTGAATCAGTAAACAACTTGAAAAAGCTGCTCCAGTGTGTTGAACCCTCTCCGCTGGTTGCAAGGAACGTCCCTACATCGGAGGTTTTATCCAAGCCAAAAATATTACTGCTAAAGGCTAGATTCAAAGTGATCAGGGCGATTGCAGAAAAGATAATGGCAAGATACATTTTAAATTCGCTATCCTTAAATATCGTTTTTATGCCTTGTCTGATCGCAATAAAATAAATATTAAAGTTTATTGCGCAGAGGAACATAAAAACAATGATAATCCAGTGTATGTAAAGGCTGTCAAAGTGAGCGATGCTATCGCCATACGATGAGAAACCACCTGTTCCAACAGTTCCAAAAGTGTGCAAAATAGAGTCATAGAAGCTCATGCCGCCCGTCATTAGCAAAATAGTCTCAGCTGCTGTAAAAAGAAAATATGCAAGGTATAGATTTCTGGCAGTCGTAGTGTATTTGGGCGAAAGTTTTTCCATGGTTGGACCGGGTGTTTCGGCATTTGCAATGTGCTGCCCCTTGATACCCGAAGCAGAGAGGAAAACCATAGCTAGAACGATAATTCCCATACCACCAATCCAGTGTGAAAATGAACGCCAGATCAGTGCAGATTTTGGAAGCGCCTCAATATTTGTAAGAATCGTAGAACCTGTAGTCGAAAATCCGGAACACATTTCAAAAAATGCTTCTATATAATTTGGTATGGATCCAGAAATTGTAAGGGGTAGGGCTCCAATTAACGCAGCAATAAGCCAGCAAAGAGATACAGCCAGATACCCGTCCCTTGAATTAAATCGTTCACTCTGCGTGTCGACTTTTTTGTACAGGAGAAATCCCGCAATAAAGCAGGGTATGAGCACAATGAGAAATACCGTAATTGTCCTGTATTCATAATAGAAAAGACCCGTAAAAACGGGCAAAAGCATCGCAGTGCTTATGAGCATCATAAGTGCTCCAAGCATCTTGGTTATACTCTTAAAATGAACGGTCATATCACTAAAACATCCTTTTTCTTCAGAAGACGCTCAAGTTCATCGATGGCACTCAAAAGGCTCAAGATAATAACCCTATCACCAGGCTCAATCAGTGTATCTCCATCAGGTATAATAAAATCCTGTCCACGCCTTATGCCCGTCAGAAGCACGTCGTTTGGCAGCGCAAGATCAGAAACCTTGGTATTGCACATCGACATGTCGTTTTGCGCAATTACTTCCATAAGTTCAGCTTGACCCTGTATTAGCACCGCTGAAAGAATTCTTTTGTTGCCCTGAACAATGCGAAAAACGTTGCCCGCAGTGATGTCGAGCGGATTCAGCACCATATCAACGCCCATTTTTTCTATGAGCCCAGTGTAGCTTTCATGACTTACCTTCGCGATAACGTCCTTGATATTGTGATTTTTGGCAGTTAGAGCCAACAAAAGATTTTCTTCGTCAAAACCTGTGCATGTTACAAAGGCATCCATGTCATCAAGATTTTCGTCTAGGAGCATTTCTATATCAGTGCCGTCACCGTTAATGACCATAACGTTAGAAAGTTGAGTTGAGAGCATTTGGGATCTCGCCTTATCTTTCTCAATCATTTTAACAGATGCACCGAATTCGGAAAGTTTCTTTGCAAGATAAAATCCTGTCTTACCGCCTCCGACAACCATTACCTTAGATATGTTGGTATACTTGCCTCTCTCGTGAACTTTTTTGTTTAAAATCGCGATATCATCCTTATCCCCAGCAATGTAAACAAAATCATCCCTATCGATAACATCGTCACCGTGAGGAATTATTATTTTGCCTTTTTTTGAAATTGCTATAACGATAAGGTTAGGATATAGATTCCTGACATGAATCATATTATTGCCGACAAAATCAGGTATGCGGTTAGCCTTAAATTCAAGAATTGCAAAGCGACCGCTAGTGTACACGCCGTTACTAAGTGTGTATTTTTCGACAAGATATTTGTAGATTTCGTTGGTGATAGCAAGATCCGGGTTTAGAGTGACGTCTATACCAAAAGTTTCTTTAATCATCTCCATCTGATTCATGTGCTCAGGATCTCTGACCCTGGCCATGACCATCTTTGCTCCCATTTTCTTTGCCATACATGCCGTTATGATGTTTGTCTCGTCAGAATGAGTTAGCGCAACAAAAAAATCAAAGTTTGCAATTTTAAGTTCCTTGAGCAGTTTGCTTTCTCTTCCGTCCCCGTGCACAGTAAGCACGTCAAGCTGCTGGTTAATTCTGTTGATAACGTCACTTGACTTGTCTACAATGGTTATAGAATGATTTCCCTCACTCAGCGCCTCAGCAACTCTGGTCCCGAGTTTACCTGCACCCAAAATAAGAATTTCCAAATATACTTCCTACCTTTCAATAGTTAGCTCCAAAATATATCGTATGTCTCGCATTTCGTCTTGACAAGAGGTTTGCCTTCTAAATAAATTTGACAATTTCATTCTGAAGACAGACTACCTCTATTCTAATTCAACACGTTGGAATTTGCAATAAAATTTGGTATAATTACTCTGATATAGTTAAAGATTTATGAGGAGAATTTTTAGTATGAATATACATGCAATCCCATGTGGTTATTTGCAAGCCAATTGTTACATAGTGTACGAAAAAGATGGAGGCGATTGCGTTGTGATTGACCCCGGCTATAAGTCGAGCAAATACATAGATTTTCTATCGGAGCACGACCTTCGCTGCACAGCTATTTTGTTGACCCATAGACATCCTGATCACGTTCACGGTGCCACGTGGCTTTCGGAGAAGTATTCTGCACCTATATTTATGCACAAAATGGATGCAGCGGGCTTTAAGGGGCATGTGGATTATCTCTTGAGTGGGGGCGAGGAGCTCGAATTGGCGGGCCTAAAAATCCGGATACTTCACACGCCAGGACATACAGAGGGTGGAATATGCCTATGTTTTTACGAGAACAAAACAGTTTTCTCCGGCGATACTATTTTCGACATTGATCTTGGAAGTACAGCGTTTGAGGGCGGCTCCGAGAAGGACCTCGCATGGTCGTGCCAGAATGTGATAGATAAGTGGGACGATGATGTAATGGTATACCCTGGTCATGATGTGCATGCGAGCATGAAGTATATTAGGGAAAACAATAAGGAATTTATTGCGCTCAGAGATGGGAAACAGAGGTAATGGTAGGGAGTGCAAGTAGAGGTAATGGTAGGTAAGATCGAAACCGGGGGTAATGGTGGGTAAGATTGAAACCCACGGTAATGGTAGGTAGGATTGATTATGAAAAAATTTAGTGATAATTTTGATATAAAGATGGTGGGGCTTGATCTTGATGGAACAACTCTAAAGTATGGGGATTTTTTATCAGCGAGAACTCGCGATGTCTTCAAGAAGGCGAAGGAAAAGGGCACACACATTGTTATTGCAACTGGTAGGACGGGGCGATCTCTGCCGCCTGTTTTGTTTGATGTACCAGAAATTGAGTATGTTGTAACTTCAAACGGAGCTCATATCATAAGACTTGCGGATATGAAAACAATATATGAGAACATAATTAAGCCTGAAGATGTTTCTCTCGTGGTTAAAAGAGCGAGGGCTATGGGATATGTTTTTGAGGCTTTTGTTGACGGCACGGCATATATTGATAAAGCTGTTTATGAGGGTATGCAGAAAAATCCAGAGAAGTATAAATATAGGGATATTGAATATGTGCTTAGGACGAGATTGCCGATTGAAGATATTTATGCATTCACAGAAAACCACGGTGATAGGATAGAGAATATTTCGATTACTTTTGAATGCGAAAGTGACAGAAGGCGGGTATTCAATGAACTTGGAGATATTGACGGACTGACTTTGACGTCATCATTTTCAAACAACGTTGAAATTGGAGGAAAGACGACAAGCAAAGCTCAGGCTTTGATGTACCTTCTTGATATGCTGAATCTGACACCAAAAAATTTGATGACCTGCGGTGATAGCCCAAACGATGGCAAGATGATTGAACTTGCGGAGGTTGGTGTTGCCATGGCAGATAGCCATCCATATATTTTGGATATTGCTGACTATGTTACGGATACCTGCTATGAAGATGGCGTTGCTAAAGCGATTGAGCGGTTTGTTTTGTAGGAAATCAAAAACCCTTGAGACGTTGGAAAATCCAATGTTTTCAAGGGCTTTTTAGCTTGGTATCGCCTAGGGGAGTCGAACCCCTGACTCAGCCGTGAGAGGGCTACGTCTTGACCACTTGACCAAGGCGACACATCATATAAATATTATAGGAAATTATGTACAACATGAATATTGTACACTCAAATAATATAATTGTCCAGTATTTTTTGATATATTATTTAAGTTGATAATAAGCAAAGTAAATTCTAGTCAATTGTTGAAGGCTTGGCTATGGGATTATCCGGGTAATTGCAACAATGCGTCTAGATAATTCGATAAATTAGCAATAGAATATGGAATCCTGTTGTGATATACTAAAACGGTAAATATAGAATTGTTTATAATTACAGCGGATGAATAAGAGAAAACAAAAGAGAAGCACATTGTCATATTAGAATTAAAATATGCTTGAGGAGAAGTGGATGACAAAATACATTAGCACCAGAGGCGGAAACGAAAAAATTTCAAGTGCAGCTGCAATAATTAAGGGCCTTGCATCAAATAAGGGCCTTTACGTGCCCTGTGAAATTCCAAGGCTTCCTGTAACTATTGAGGAAATGGTTGGGAAAAAATATAAGGAAATCGCTTTTATAATCTTAAAATCGTTTTTCGATGATTTTAGCGATGATGAGTTGCGATATTGTGTAGAATCAGCATATGATGATAAATTTGAAAGAGAGGAAATTGTTCCCATAGTTCAGGCTGGGACAGTACATTTTATTGAACTTTTCCATGGTAAAACAGCGGCTTTCAAGGATATTGCACTCAGCATTCTGCCATACCTTATGACGACAGCCATGAAAAAAGAAGGGATCGACAAAAAGATTTGCATCCTCACGGCAACTTCTGGTGATACCGGAAAGGCCGCTCTTGAAGGCTTTGCAGATGTTGAAGGAACTGAAATAATAGTTTTCTATCCTCATAATGCGGTTTCGAAGATCCAGGAGTTGCAGATGACGACACAGGAGGGCAGCAATACACATGTCTTTGCTATAAAGGGAAATTTTGATGATGCACAGAGAGGCGTTAAATCTATTTTCACCGACCTGGAATTCGCAAAAGAGTTGTCTCAGAAAAATATTTTGTTAAGCTCAGCAAATTCAATAAATATCGGCAGACTTGTACCTCAGGTTGCATATTATGTATATTCATATCTAAAACTGCTTGAGGAAAAGGCTGTTAACCTTGGCGAGCCAATGAATGTCGTTGTACCAACCGGGAATTTCGGGAATATACTTGCCGCATATTATGCAAAAATGATGGGCATTCCGATTAGGACATTTATCTGCGCATCAAACAAGAATAAGGTTCTCTCAGACTTCTTTGAAACAGGCATATATGATGCGAATAGGGATTTTTATGTAACAAACTCGCCGTCTATGGATATATTGATTTCTAGCAATTTGGAGAGGCTTTTGTTCCATTTGAATATGAATGTTTACAAAGATCATGAAAAATCAAGCGAGGAAGTTGCTGCTTTGATGGCTGATCTTGAGAAGAATGGGAAGTACGAGGTTTCTGGCGATATCAAGAAAGAGATGGGTATGTTTGTTGGAGGTTTTGTGGGCCCTGAATTGACTCTCAAAACTATACAGTCTATGTATAGCAAACACGGATATTTGATGGATACTCATACCGCTGTTGCATATGATGTATATTCTGAGTACAAAAAACATGTATGCGATGATTTTGAAACTGTGATTGCGGCAACTGCCAGTCCTTATAAATTTCCTGCATCGGTTGCTAATGCAATAGGTATTGAAAAAATGGACGATGACTTTGAATATCTACAAGAAATCAATAGAGTCACAGGGGTTAAAATTCCGAGCAGTTTTGCGGATCTAAAGCAAAGACCTGTCCTTCACAAAGGAGTTATTGAAAAGACTGAAATGAAGGAAGCTGTGAAGGACTCTCTAAAAAAATAAAATATGAAAACTAGCAAAACACAAATTTGAAGTTTTGTGTTGAATTTCGGTCATATATGTGATAGATTATTAAAAGTATTTTTACGTGGAGGATTGACCGAGTGGCTAAGGAGCTTGATTGGAAATCAAGTAAGGTGTAACAGCCCCGTGGGTTCGAGTCCCATGTCCTCCGCCATATACAAAAAATGAAACGGTTGCAATCACTTGGTTACAGCCGTTTTTATTTCTTAAAAATTTAAATTGACAGCAACCGTGACAACAACCAGCATTGAGAAATGATTTAGCACTAAAATAGTTTGCAACAAATATATTTTGGACACTTTATATATGGTATAATGAATGTAATTTAACTTTGAAAGTTAATACTATTAAAATAAAAATTATCCTGAAATGAAAGGTAATGATTTATGGAACTAAAAGATATAAGAGTAGGTTTTATTGGCTTCGGGAATATGGGCAAAGCGATCGCAATGGGCCTAATCAAAGCAGGCATGCCTTCCAAAAACATAACGGCATGTGCTAAGGACTGGAATAAACTTGTTAAAAACTGCGAATCAATGAATACAATACCGTGCAGGGATGTGTATGAGAGTGCATATTATTCAGATCTTGTTATTGTAGCAGTTAAGCCACACCAAGTAGAGGAAGTGCTTGAGGATTACAAAGAAGTTCTCCAGGAGAAGGCTGTAATATCGGTTGCAGCGGGCCTAGGATTTGATTGGTATGAGAACTTCCTGGACGAGGGCACTCAACATATTAGCATAATTCCAAACACAGCTGTTGAAATTGGGCGAGGCGTTATACTCAGGGAAAAGATTCACTCAATGCAAGGTGAAATCCTTGAAAAAACCGATGTTTTGTTGAACTCGCTTGGCTATGTTGAGGAAGTAGATGATAACCTAATGGAAGTTGCATCAGGAGTTTCTGGATGCGGCGGAGCTTTTGTGTACATGTTCCTTGAAGCGATGGCAGATGCTGCAGTGAAAAACGGCTTATCGCGAAAACTAGCATATAAATTAGCAGCGGAGATGATAGAGGGAGCCGGCGCGCTAGCAGTTGCAAGCGAAAAACACCCTGGAGAACTTAAGGATGAAATTTGCAGCCCAGGAGGAACCACAATACTCGGAGTGTCAGCTTTAGAGGCCTGTGCTTTCAGAAATGCCGTGATTGAAGCAGTGGACGCAACCTTGCGCAAATGGTGAAATTCATGTATAATAAAGTGCTGAGATTCAAGCATTGGTATGAGTCAAGATTTTCAAAAATCCTGCCGTTGTGGGCCTTCTTACCGCTAGTGGGATGTTTTGTGCTGAATGCCTTTGTATACTGGATAACTCAGTTGTTGATGGCTGGCGCGTGTCACTATGATTTTACATTGCCTATAGATCGAAAGGTTCCTGTGATTCCCGGATGGATTTCAATTTACATTTTGAGCTATGCGTTTTGGACAATCAATTACATAGTTATAGCGCGACAAAACAGACGCACTTGTTACAGGTTAGTGTTTGCCGACTATTTTTCCAAAATAGTATGCGGAGTGTTTTTTATCATCATACCTACGACGAATGTGAGACCGGAGGTGATCGGCAGCGGCGTTTGGGAATTTCTACTCAAATTCATCTATCTAATGGATAGACCGACGAATCTATTCCCGTCTATTCATTGCCTTGTGAGCTGGTTTTGTGCGATTGGCCTTAGGGGTACGAGAGTCCCGACTTGGTATAAGGTGTTTTCTTATGCATTTGCAATTGCTGTTTGTATTTCCACACAGTTGACCAAGCAGCATTATATTGTGGATGTATTTGGCGGGATTGCACTTGCTGAAATATCGCTTTTAATCGGCGAGTATTTTGTTAGAAGGAAGAATTTTACATAGAATAATGGGATCAAAATCATACTTGAAAAAATTTAAAAAAGTTTTCTTAAATGCAGTTTTTCTTGCATTCTGCATTGGGGTTACATTATTTTATGTTTTTCATAATGAGGATGTTGATGTTATAAAAAGTTACATCAAGGATGCATATTGGTTTTTATGGGTGATAGGCTCGGTCTGTGTACTCATGTTCATTCTGGGCGAGGCGGTAATATTTAAATATCTTCTGCGTGCCTTGGGGTATAAAACAACTTTGTGGAATTGCAGCCTTTACTCTTTTGTGGGATTCTTCTTCTGTTGCGTGACACCGTCGGCTTCTGGCGGACAACCAATGCAGGCGTGGTTCATGAACAGGGATGGGGTGCCCGTGCAGTTATCGACTTTAGCACTACTGATCGTTACAATCAACTACAAAACAGTTTTGCTGATTTACGGATTTGCCCTTGTTATATTTAAACCGGCTGGCATTTACGGCCTGCTTACTTCTGCAATGCCTTGGATCTACCTAGGACTAGCGATGAATGTGGTAATTGTGTGGTTTATGATAACTCTGGCAATAAAGCCTAAACTAGCTGAAACAATCGTAATGTGGATTTTCGGAAGTTTATCGAAGATATTTAAGAAACGGAAGTTTTATATAATTGAAAATAAGGCTGAAAAAGCCATGAGTGACTATGTGGTGCGATCAAAGAATTTGATGAAACATAAGGCCCTTATGGCAAGAGTGCTTGGCATCACGTTTATACAGAGAACGATACTGTTTTTTACTACGTATCTTGTTATAGTAAGCTTTGGATATACTGACATCGGTCCGGCTACTGCGACATGGCTACAGGGATTGATTTCACTAGCTGTCGACATGTTACCTCTACCAGGAGGAATGGGCGCAAGTGAACATATCTTTAATCTGATTTTCAGGCCTGTTTTGGGTAGCAACCTCACAACCCCAGCACTCATTGTAAGCAGGGGACTTGCATATTACACTCAGCTGATTATTTCGGCGATAATGACAGCCGTGGCATACATTGTGATTTTTGGAAGGAGACGTAAACAATAACATGATTGGTGTATATAATTATACAGTTGTACTTACATATTTAAGCCTAGTGTCTGCGGCGGCGGGCACGATGTTTGCGGTGAATGGGCATTATAGGATTGCACTTGTGTGTCTTGCCCTGTCTGGACTATTCGACATGTTCGATGGTAAGGTTGCAAGACGCAAAAAAGACAGGACTTTCGAAGAAAAAATGTTCGGTGTCCAGATTGATTCGCTTTGTGACTGTGTGGCTTTCGGGTTTTATCCTGCAATTTATTGCTACCTCATAGGTGTGCACGGCAAGGCCGGAGTGCTTGCAATAATTTTCTATGTAATTGCAGCAGTTATCAGACTTGCTTATTTTAATGTGATTGAGATCACAAGACAGGCCGGCGAAGATGGTGGTACAAAATACTATCACGGTCTGCCAGTAACTTCGATTTCTGTTATTCTGCCAGTTGTCTTCCTATTGAACTTTATCACTTCGGACAAAGTGTTTTATTGGATACTTGTTGCAACACTTGTAGGCACGGGGACTGCATTCATATGGGATTTTAAATTTAGAAAACCAAACAACAAAGAGCTTTTTGCGCTGGTTATATTGGTAGCTGTCGTAATGGTTGCAAGCTTGCTTTATAAGAAATATATTCCAGCTTCTCCAACTATTGAATTCGGGGAGCTATAGTTTGAGGATGAGATATGAAGTACAAGGATAGGCATGGAAATGTTTTAGAAGATGATAAGATGCAGGAATCTATTGTTAGATTTTTGTATGGCACATATCCTGGAGAGGGACTGTTAAAAATCCTAACTCATAAGGGGATATCAAAACTTGCCGGTGCAATTCTTTCAACGAAGGTATCTTCAGCGCTAATCCCTTATTTTGTGCGACGCAACAAAATAAAAGTGAGAGACTATGAGATGGCAGGGCATAGATCATTCAATGATTTTTTTTCAAGGAGGCTTTCACCAGGCGCAAGGGATGTGGAGTTTAATTCGGACGTCTTGATTTCGCCTGCAGACTCAAAGGTTATGGTTTATGATTGTGACGAGGATGCTGAGTTTACAATAAAAGATATAAAGTATAGTTTTGCAGAGCTGACGCGCAGTAAGAAACTTGCAGAAGTGTTTGCTGGTGGACAATTGCTTGTATTCAGGTTATCCGTGGATGACTATCATAGGTACTGCTATGTAGACAGCGGAGACAAATCTCAGAATTACAGGATTCCTGGAATCCTTCACACGGTTAATCCAACGGCTTGCGAAGAGGCTGCGGTTTATAGAGAAAATGAGCGTGTAATTTCCTTGCTCAAAAGCGAGAACTTTGGTTTGATCATGATGATGGAGGTCGGAGCCATGATGGTCGGCAAAATCATCAACTACGAAGGACCTACGTATGTCCGTAAAGGCAAGGAAAAGGGAAGATTTGAATTTGGTGGTTCGACTATCATTCTCGCTTTTCGAAAGGGAACTGTGGAAATTGACCACGACATACTTCTAAACAGCCAACAAGGGCTTGAAACAAAGGTGAAGTATGGGGAGAAAATAGGGCTTAGGATTTAAGACGAGTTAATAATGTGATTCTACTGATTTTTAGGTATTTTATTTATTATGGATTTAAAAACGAAAATTGACAAAATAATATTTAATAAATGGGACACTTCGAGGGTTTTCCGCATTATTTTAATAATGTTGGATGCTTTTGCTATCTATTGCAGTTCTATTCTTGCAATGATGGCTAGATTTAATACAAACACTTCTGGAATCCCAAATGTCTATTTTGATGCTATAACTGGAATGGCTATTTACAACATTGTTTTCACTGTAGTCTTAATATACATTTGTAGACTGTACAATAGCATATGGAGATTTGCAAGTATCAAAGAAATTTTGTATATCTTTGTTGCTACGATGCTTTCAACGATAGCAAACTTCTTAGTATATTTCGGATTCTCTATTCCTATTTTTAGGTCATATTTTCCTTTGTATTTTTTAATACTATTTTCGTTTCTCTTCATAGAAAGGTTTTCCTATAGATTTTTTAGAGCTATATATAGAAAAAACTTTTTTAGTGGTCTGAGGAAAAACATCTTGATTGTAGGTGCAGGCGATGCTGGCAACCTTGCAATTCGGGAACTTGAGATGAGCAATCAACTTGAGTCAAGAGTAGTTGGTCTCATAGATGATGATAAGAATAAACATGGTACATATATTCAGGGCGTTAAGGTTTTAGGTGATAGAAACAAAATACCGGATTTTGTAAGAAAATATAATGTCGATGAAATAATAATAGCATTACCAAGTGTTTCTAAAAAGAATATAAAAGATATTGTTAATATTTGTCAGACAACAAATTGTAAAATAAAAATTTTACCTGGCATATATCAACTTGTAACAGGAGAGGTTGAGGTTGCAAAACTAAGGAATATACAAATAGAAGATTTACTTGGGAGAGAACCTGTCAATGCAAATTCCAAGGAAATAGGAACATACGTTGCTGAAAAGACGGTTCTAGTTACAGGGGCAGGAGGCTCTATAGGAAGTGAGCTTTCAAGACAAATTGCGGCCAACTATCCAAGACGATTAATTTTACTAGATATATACGAAAATACACTCTATGATATTGAGAGAGAACTGCTTAAAGACTATCCCAATATAGACTTGATAACATTAGTTGGATCGGTGCGAAATAGATCAAGGCTTACACATATTTTTGAAGAATACAGACCTGACTTAATATTCCACGCAGCTGCACATAAGCACGTTCCACTGATGGAGGACAGTCCGAATGAGGCTATTAAAAATAATGTTTTTGGTACAATGGAATTATGCAGAGCTGCAGATTACTTCGGTGCTGAAAAACTGGTTTTAATTTCAACAGATAAGGCCGTTAACCCTACAAATGTTATGGGTGCATCGAAGAGAATTTGCGAGATGCTTGTCCAGTATTATAATGAACGAAGCAACACCAACTTTGTAGCGGTTAGATTTGGAAATGTTCTAGGAAGCAATGGAAGCGTAATCCCATATTTCAAAAAGCAAATAGCTGAGGGTGGTCCAGTTACAGTTACACATCCAGATATTATAAGATATTTTATGACGATACCAGAGGCAGTATCCTTAGTCTTAAAGGCAGGTGCGAGTGCAAATGGGGGAGAAATCTTTGTGCTTGATATGGGTGAACCCGTAAAAATACTGGATTTAGCGAAAAATATGATAGCGTTGAGTGGCCATGAAGTAGGCTCCGACATTGAAATTGTTTTCACAGGCTTAAGACCTGGAGAAAAATTATATGAAGAGTTACTTATGGACGAAGAGGGATTACAGAGCACTGACAATGAATTAATTCATATAGGTAAACCTATCAAATTTGATGCGAAAAAATTTGAAGTAGGTCTTAGAAAGTTGTATCGAATTGCATACGGCGAAAAAGCGGGGATAAGAAAAGCCATAAAAGATATAGTTCCAACATATAAGGGAAAAATTTAGAAGGGAATTAATTATGAATATACCATTTTCACCACCTGATATAAACGAGGCAGAAATTCAAGAAGTGATTTCCGCTTTAAAATCTGGGTGGATAACAACAGGACCGAAGACTAAAGAATTTGAAAGGCAAATAAAAGAATACATTGGAGTAGATGGCTGTGCCTGCCTTAACTCTGCAACTGCAGCTATGGAACTCACACTTAGATTACTCGGTATAGGCCCGGGAGATGAAGTCGTAACTTCCTCATATACCTATACGGCCACAGCATCTGTTATTGACCATGTTGGGGCAAATATTGTACTAGTTGATACTGCAAAAGACAGTTTTGAAATGGATTATGATAAACTCAGGGATGCCATAACTGAAAAAACAAAGGTCATAATGCCCGTTGATATTGCAGGAAAATTATGTGATTACGATAAGATATATGGTATAATAAATGAGAAAAAATCCATATTTAAGCCAAGGACAAAACTTCAAAGTGCAATTGGAAGAATAACTGTATTGGCTGATTCTGCACACGGATTTGGCGCTCAAAGAAAAGGACTAAAAAGCGGCAAATTTGCAGACTTTACCTCGTTTAGTTTCCATGCAGTTAAGAATCTTACTACGGCAGAAGGTGGAGCGGTTGTGTGGAAGTCTATAGATGGAATAGTTGATGAGTGGATATACAATCAGTATATGCTCGCATCTCTTCACGGACAAAGTAAGGATGCCCTTGCAAAAACGAAGCTAGGTGCTTGGGAGTATGATATTTTGTACCCTGCATATAAGTGCAATATGACAGACATAAATGCAGCAATTGGATTGAAGCAATTAGAACGTTATGATGCTTTGCTTGATAGGCGAAGAGAGATTATTGAAAAGTATGATAAGGCATTTCTCAATGAAGGGCTTATGCCACTTAAACATTTTGATGATGAATCAAGGTCAAGTGGGCATTTGTATCTTCTGAGAATATCTGGGTTTAAAGCAGAAGATAGAAATCATTTGATATCTAAATTAGCAGAGCAGGGTATTGCAACAAATGTTCACTATAAGCCACTTCCAATGATGACAGCATATCAAAAATTGGGGTTTGATATTAAAGATTATCCAAATGCATATGCTATGTATGAGAATGAAATTACTTTGCCGCTACACACCAAATTGTCGGATGATGAAGTGGATTTTGTTATTGAAAATGTATTGCGAATTTTAAAAGGTTGACAAGTGCGATTAAAAAAGTGGGAAGATTTACCTGAGTTCATGAGAGTAGATGAAGTGAAGCCATACTATCTAATTCTGGAAAAGAAAAAATTTTGTTTGTTAGTAAAACGGATATTTGATATAATCATGTCGTTAATACTTGTTGTTGCTTTTGCTCCGATAATGCTAATAATTTCATTGTTGATCAAGTTTGATTCGCCAGGGCCTATAATCTATAAACAGGTTAGGATAACTCAATATGGAAGAAGATTTAGAGTCTATAAATTTAGGACTATGGTAAATGATGCAGACAAGATAGGAGCCCACGTAACTACTCAAAACGATAGCAGAATAACTCGAGTGGGAAAGAAAATTAGAGATTGTAGACTTGATGAATTTCCACAATTGTTCAATGTTCTTAAAGGCGATATGTCGTTTGTAGGCACAAGACCTGAAGTGGTAAAATATTTCGAGCATTATACAGATGAAATGAAGGCAACGCTTTTGCTTCCAGCTGGTATTACGTCGATGGCAAGCATTATGTTTAAAGACGAGGCAGATATTTTGTCAAACGAAACAGATGTGGATAAGATGTATATTGAGAAGGTTTTACCGCAAAAGATGGAGTATAATTTGCGGTCGATAGAAAATTTTTCTTTGTGGGAGGATTTAAAAACCGCTGTAATGACATTAGGAGCAGTGATATAGATGAACATACTATACATAAACCACTATGCGGGATCCCCTGAAATGGGCATGGAGTTCAGGCCGTATTATTTCGCAAGGGAGTGGGTAAAGATGGGGCACAAAGTTACTATTGTAGCCGCAGATTTTTCTCATTTGCGTGTAAAAAACCCTGATGTTAGTAATGACTTCCAACTTCAAAAAATTGATGATGTTCAATATTTATGGATTAAAACTGGACAATACAAAGGTAATGGACTTGCTAGGGCTTTTACTATGGCTCAATTTATTTTTAAGCTATTATTAAAATCCAAATGGATTGTTTCAAAATTTAGTCCTGATGTAGTAATTTGCTCTTCAACCTATCCAATTGATACTTTTGTAGGGCAGAAAATATGCAAAAATTCTGCTAAAAAGGTTAAGCTTATTCATGAAGTTCATGATTTATGGCCATCTACATTAATTGAAGTAGGGGGGATGGCAAAGTTTAATCCATTTGTTTTAATAATGCAGTTTGGAGAAAATTCAGCATATCGTCATTCCGATAAAGTTGTATCACTCGCGCCATTAGCTTTACCATATATGGTAAAACATGGTCTGAAAAAAGAGAAGTTTGTTCATATACCAAATGGAGTTTCAAAGGATGAATGGCAGAATCTAAAAGATATACCTATTGAAATTAAAGAAAAAATATTGGAATTGAAGAGAAAAAAATTGTTTATTGTTGGCTATATTGGAGGTCATTCAATTTCAAACTCACTAGATGATATAATTGATACCGCGGACAGGATGAGGAATCAAAAGGTTCATTTTATATTAGTTGGTGATGGAATTGAGAAGGAGAGGTTAGTCAATAGAGCAACTAAGATGAAATTGAATAATATTGATTTTTTCCCGCCAATTGAGAAAAAAATGATTCCATCACTGCTTAAATATTTTGACTGTGGGTTTATAAGCGCATTACCATCGCCTTTATATAAAGTTGGTACTTGTATGAACAAAATTTTCGATTACATGGCAGCAGGTCTCCCAATAATCTGCGCAATTACGACTCCTCAATCTCAGGTAAGTGAAGCCAAATGTGGAATTTGTTTAGATTCTGGAGATATAGAGGGTATAGTAGAATCTGTTACTAAGTTGTCTGAAATGAATGATGAGAAGCTCAATAATTTTTCACAACGAGGAAAAGATGCTGTTAAAAATTTTTATACATATGATAAATTAGCAAAAAGATTTTTTGATATTATAAAAGAGGAGCATATAACATGAGGGATATACTTTTAAAAAAAATTCATAAAAAGGAAATAAAAGTTGCTGTAGTCGGACTTGGCTATGTTGGATTGCCACTTGCTGTTGAAAAAGCAAAAGCAGGGTACAAAACAATTGGATTTGATGTGCAAAATAAAAAAGTAGAATTAGTAAATAAAGGGCATAACTATATTGGAGATGTCGTTGATGATGATTTGAAAGAACTTGTAGGCAATGGTATGCTAAAAGCTACAACTGATTTTAACTTCGTTAAGGATGTTGACTTTGTAGCAATTTGTGTACCTACACCACTTGATGATCACCAGCAACCTGATATAAGTTACGTTAAATCGTCTGCTGAACAAATTGCCAAGCACATGACAAAAGGGACTATGGTTGTTTTAGAGTCAACTACTTATCCGGGAACGACGGAAGAATTACTTAAACCGATACTGGAAAATGAATCTGGATTAAAATGTGGAAAAGACTTTTACTTGGGCTTCTCGCCTGAAAGAGTTGATCCTGGTAACAAACATTTTAAAACAAAGAATACACCTAAGGTTGTCGGTGCTGTAGGTAAAGATGCAACAGAAGTTATTGCAGCAATGTATCGTTCAGTTCTCGAGGGTGATGTTTATGAGGTGTCATCACCAGCTATTGCCGAAATGGAAAAAATACTTGAGAATACATACAGGAACATTAACATCGGTCTCGCAAATGAGATGGCAATGCTATGTGATAAAATGGGCATTAACTACTGGGAAGTCGTAGATGCTGCGAGTACAAAGCCATATGGATTCCAAGCTTTTTATCCTGGGCCAGGTCTAGGAGGCCACTGTATCCCATTAGATCCATATTACTTATCATGGAAAGCTAGAGAGTACGGCTTTCATACTTCTATGATTGAAAGCTCTATGATTGTAAATGATAAGATGCCAGAATATTGTGTGGAACGTGTGATGAAGATATTGAATAGACAGGGGAAGGCGTTAAGCAAATCAAAAGTACTGGTGCTAGGCATAGCTTATAAACAAGACATTGATGACTACAGGGAAAGCCCAGCTATAGATGTTATTGAAATCTTGAAAAACAACGGAGCAGCAGTTGAGTTTTTTGATCCATATATTCCTGAATATAAGTATAAGAATAAAAATTTCAAAGGCATTGAAAAAATTGATAGCAAGATCATTTCAAAATATGATTTAATAATGATTACAGCATCACATTCAAATATAGATTATAAAATGATAAATGAAAATGCTCAGGCGATTTTTGATACAAAAAATGCAATGAAAGATATAGTCAATAGAGAGAAAATTGAGATATTATAAAATGATAATGTTTTAGATTGAGGTCTGCAAAAATAAACAATTCTAAAATCTTAAGGTGGTACTTGTTAATGAAATTAAGCAAAGTCTTAGAGAACAAAATGCTGGAGTTTGGCGTTTATAGTATTAAAAATGAAAAAGATGTTGATAGTTTAGGTTTGTTAGAATATAATTCTGGAAAAAATATCTGTACTTTCGCAGAGAAAATACAATATATAGAACATTTAAATCCAAACATTTCAATGATAATTACGGGGAAAAGCATAGCAGAATATATCCTGAATAATACATCTGAAGTTGGAGTAATAGTGGCAGAGAATCCTAGAATTTTATATTTTGATATTCACAATTACTTATCAGGATTAGAAATTTATAAGCGAAAGAAAACTAAAAATTACATTGGTGATAATGTGTCAATAGGCCAATATACATCTATAGCACCAAATAATGTGCATATTGGAGAAAATGTAATAATAGAAGACTTTGTATCTATAAGAGAAAACACCTTTATTGGTGATAATAGCATCATACGTTCTGGGGCTATTATTGGAGGCTCAGGTTTTGAGTTTAAAAAAAATATTATATCTGGACGAAACTTTCCTGTTAAACATATTGGTGGTGTAAAAATAGGCGATTCTGTTGAAATACAGTACAATACATGTATTGATAAAGCCATCTATCCATGGGACGATACAATCATTGATGATTATGTAAAAATCGATAATCTAGTGCATATAGCACACGGTGTTAAGATTGGGATGAATACATACGTTGTGGCAGGTGCAAATATAGGTGGACGATGCAGAATTGGAGATAATGCTTGGATCGGTATAGGCGCTATTATTAGAAATGGCATTGATATTGCTAGCAATGCTAGAGTTAACATGGGAGCTGTAGTAACAAAAAGTGTTGCAGCAGGTGAAGCTGTTAGCGGTAATTTTGCCATTAATCACCAGCGTTTTATTGATAATATAAAAAAAACGAATAATGAAGGAGATTAGTTAGGAAATATGTTTTGATTGCTTCTGGAAGAATAGCAATATAATAGTTGAATTAATGAAAAGGTTGATGTAATGAAAAAATATTTTATACACGAGTCATCTTATATTGATGATGATGTTAAAATTGGAGAAAATACTAAGATTTGGCATTTCTGCCATCTCCTTAAGGGAGCAAGAATTGGCTCTAATTGTTCTTTGGGTCAAAACGTCAATATTGGCAACAATGTTAAAATTGGTAACGGATGTAAACTTCAAAATAATGTATCGGTTTATGAAGGTGTTGAATTGCAAGACTATGTATTTTGCGGACCATCAATGGTATTTACAAATGATTTAACTCCTAGAGCTAAGTATCCTAAGGGATCTAAAGGTTATAAAAAGACTTTATTGATGAAAGGTGCAACAGTTGGTGCAAACGCAACAATAGTTTGTGGTTTAAAGTTGGGAAAATGGTCTATGGTTGCTGCTGGTGCGGTTGTAACCAAGAATGTAAAAAACTATGCGTTGATGGCAGGTGTTCCTGCAAAACAAATCGGATGGGTCTGTGAATGTGGTAGCATACTTGACAATTCGTTAACTTGCAAAGACTGTGGTAGAGTGTACAAAGAAGTTGAGAAAGGATTGGTAGAGAACATATGAAGTATGCTTTGATTGGTTGTGGAAGAATAGCGATAAATCACATGAAGGCAGTTATAAATAACAAATTAGATATTGTAGCAGTATGCGATATCATCCCAGAAAAAATGGATGCAATTTTAGATAAAAGTGATGTGCAGAGCAATACTGAAATCAAGAAATATACAGATTACAAGGAACTCGTTAAAAAAGAGAAACCTGACTTGATAAGTATTGCTACAGAAAGCGGTAACCATGCTGAAATTGCGTTGTTTTGCATAGAGAATGATGTGAATTTGATAATAGAAAAACCTATGGCAATGAGCATTGAAGATGCTAATAGAATTATAGATGCATCTAAAAAACATGGCGTTAAAGTTTCAGCATGTCACCAAAATAGGTTTAATGTTGCAATTCAAGAGCTTAGAAAAGCTGTTGAGGCGGGCCGTTTTGGAAAACTTTCTCACGGTTCAATCCATGTTAGATGGAATAGAGATCATGGATACTATGATCAAGCTTCCTGGAGAGGTACTTGGGCCCAAGATGGCGGAGCATTGATGAATCAATGTATACATGGCATAGATTTGCTTAGATGGATGATGGGAGATGAAATAGACGAAATTTACGGTGCTACAAGACAGCAATTTCATAACTATCTTGAAGCGGAAGACCTTGGGATGGCACTTATTAAGTTTAAAAACGGTGCAGTAGGCACAATTGAAGGAACGACAAATGTTTATCCTAAAAACCTAGAAGAAACATTATATATATTCGGGCAAAATGGTACGGTGAAAATTGGAGGAACATCAACTAATAATATTGATGTTTGGGATTTTGCTGATGAAACTGAGGAAGACTTAAACAATAAGGGATTGAAAGAGCAAACTAGCAATGTCTACGGTAATGGACATACTAGTTTATTTGCAGACGTAATTGATGCAATAGAAAATGACAGGTCTCCTTATGTAGACGCTATTGCTGGCAGAAATGCACTTGAGGTAGTACTGGCTATCTATAAGAGCCAGAAAACTGGTGAACCAGTTAAGTTTCCACTAACGGATTTTGCTAGTACTGATATGAAGGGTACTTTTTAAAATGTCAGATCGGATAGATCTTTTGATTGCATGTGTCGACTATCCTACAGAACATTCACACTCAATGCAGTACGTTCATGTGCGCAATTTAGAATATGTGAAAAACGGAATTAATGTCAAAGTACTTAATTTTTCATCTAAGGAGAAATATTTACTAGATGGGATAGAGGTCGTTCCTTTAGAGTTTGTAACTAGTGACATAGCTGATTTTAATAATTATATTTTGATTTGCCATGCCCCTAATATTAGGATGCACTATCGATTCTTGCAAAGATATGGGAGTCATTTTAAGAAAATTATTTTTTTCTTTCATGGGCATGAAATTGTTAAGACAAACAACTTGTATCCGAAACCATATAACTTTATAAAGAGATCCCTATTTAAAAGGTTTTTTGTCTCAGTTTATGACACCGTTAAAATATATTTGTGGCGTATGTACTTTAAAAAGAGAAACAAAGCATCACCACTTGTATTTGTAAGTAATTCATTAAAAAACGATTTTTTTCAATATTTGAACAAGGATGAACAAGAGACTCTTGATAAAAGAATTCATATTATTCATAATGGCATTTCTCTGACGTTTGAACGCAATCAATATGATTTCAATTGTAAAAAGACATATGATTTTATTACTATAAGATCAAATTTAGATAGCTCTGTGTATTGTGTGGATTTGATTAATGAAATCGCAAAAGCCAATCCTGATAGTAAATTTTTGCTTATAGGCGAAGGAGAGTATTTTTTACACAATGATAAAGCTCCAAATATCGAATTAGTATTGGAAACTTTAAACCAAGAGGATTTGTTGGGCTATATTGACCAAGCAAAGTTTGCACTTATGCCAACAAGAAGAGATTCTCAGGGCGTTATGGCATGTGAGTTGGCATCATACGGAATAAAGGTTTTTACTTCAGATTTAAATGTATGTCACGAAATGTTTGATTCATTTAAAAATACTATCTTATTATCTGATGATGAATTTTTAAGATATGATTTTTCGAAAGAAATATTTGTTGAATATAAAGATACTAACACAAAATTCTATACTGCCAATACAATAAAGAAAGAAATTGATTTAATAAATAAAGTGTGTGGACTGAAAGAGGTACTACTGAATGCACAATATTAATTGTATGATAAATATCAAGAGTTTATATATTATGGGAGGGATACTTCTGTGTTCGATATTAATAATATTGGGCTGGAATAGTTTTGCCGATAAGTATTTCCCTAATGATTATGTTATTCAAGGAGAATATGTTAAGATTGATGATGAAATAGTTTCTTTGAAGGAGTTTAATAATTTAAAAAACGAAATGACATCTAAATCTGTTTTTTGCAATGCTAACCAAAAATATTTTGACTTAAACAAGCTAGCATATATTAAAGACCTAAAGTATTTATATTTATACAATGCTAAAATAGATCCTCCTAAAAGCAATATATTTTCTGGCTTTAAAGCAATTTATTTAGAAAACTGTTCATCAAATTCGCAAGTGCAAATTGTATCTAAAAAAACTAAAAAAATTAGCATCATTAGATGTAAAGATCTCATTTTTTCTACTGATTTACCTAATCTAGATGAATTGGACTTGTCAAGTCAAGCAATTGATAGTTATCTATTAAAATCTTTTTCGGCATCTAAAAAAATTAATAAAATTAATTTGTCAGGTGCTGAAAATGTTAATTTGGAACTGTTAAGAGAATTTAAAAATCTGCAATCTCTTAATATAATGGATGCTCAAGTTATAGATTATTCTAAACTTAAAGATCTAAAAGGTTTAAACGAGTTATATTCTGGTAGCAATGTTAAAAGAAAATATAAAACATTTTTAATGACAAATTTTAAAGATGGTGATCTTAATACAGTATCTGAATATCTAAGCGTAAAATACAAGGTTAAGTTGAGGTAGGTTATATGATATCAGTCTTTGCTTGGGTGTTTGTTTTCATATTAGGCACATATTTATTTAAAATATCTTCAGGAAGTTTAAATCCGTTAAAAATCAATATTCTTTCACTTTCTTATTATTTTATTATTATAACTTCGGTTTTTGGCGCATGCCTCACATCGTTAGGTTATACAAAACATTACACATATAATATGATGAGATCCCCTGATGTTTATTCAGATGTTGCAGCATTTTTTGTTGCAGTTGCCTTCTTAATAATGCCCTTAGTTTCAATTATATTTTTTAAGGCTATTAGATTCCAACCTAAAAGAGAGTATAATAGTTATCTGAACAAAGAAGTACTTATACAAGATAGCAATATTTATCTAGTTGTAACGATAATCTTCGCTGTTTTAACTTTTCTACCATTTGTTGCTATGTTAAAACAAATTGGATACGTTCCGATTTTCAAGATGACAACAAAAGTGGCATTTAATTTTGCCAAAGCTAGGCATCATAATGTCAACCTAGAAGTTTGGGGTATTACTATTGTAAAGAGCATTGTTGTTCAACAGATAATACCAATATTAAGTTATATATCATATGCATTTTTCATATCAAGTAAAAACAAGTTTTGGGGTATATTATTTACATTTTTATTTTTGGAATGTATAGTTATTAAAACATATGATTTTTCAAAATTACCAGTAATCATGTATTTCTCAGTTATTATTTTAATTTCAATCATTTATTATGGAGGAATTAAATTAAAAACAGCAGTCGCCTTCGTTTCATCTTCCGTTCTCTTAATGATTCTATTGTATAGAAGTGTAGGATTTAGGAATAGTTTCCTAGATATATATAATGGGATACTTGGTAGAACCTTATTTACAAATTTTGGCAATACGGCAATGCATTTTGAAGGATTTAGTCTATTTTTTAAACCTCTGCATGGAAGGAGTATGTATCCTACAATTCTGAGAGTATTTGGAGTAGATACAAATCTCCATTTGAGAAGCGGTCAAATTATAATGGAACTCTACAATCAATCTGGTATATATGATGGCGTCGCAGGTGTTATGAATTGTTTTTACATTGGTGAAGCATATGCTAACTGGGGCATTGCCGGTGTTATATTTGGAATTATATGGGTTAGCTTTTTATTATCTTCTGTATTTGTTTTATTTACAAGAATTAAGAAAACTCCAATTACAATTGTTTTTTTCGCACTATTTACCCAACAGATGGTAAGTACGATGAATGGAGGCTTTATTGACTATATTTACAATGCGACTTATATAATTTATGTTTTTATTTTAGTGTTTTATTTGTACTTACCTAAAATCTTATATAAGTTTAAGAATTTAAAAGTTAAGAGAGGAAGAATTTAAATGCTGAAAGAAGTAAAAAATACATTTAAGACAAAAATTAATAAGCATATAGCCAAAAAGTCCAAAAGATATCTTGAGTCTGATATTAATAAACATGCCGCACATGAAGTATTAAGGCAAAAGCAAATTCTAAAAAGACCTGTAAATTTAGATAATCCTAAGTATTTTTTCGAAAAACTATTATGGCTTAAATACAATATTTATAATCCTAGTCCCCTTGTTGCACAATGTTATAATAAATATGAGGTTAGAAAATATGTTGAGTCAAAAGGATATAGTAATATTTTAAATGATTTATATGGAGTTTGGGATCATATAGATGATATTCCATGGGATGCATTGCCTGGGGAATGTGTTATTAAGGTCTCCAATGGGTACGCTGGGCACGTGTTTAAAAGGGAAAATACTCCATTCATAATTAAGGATGCAAAAAAAACGATTATAGATACTTGGAATCGATCGAAGTTTATGTTTTACATATCTGGTGATTTATTTGCTTATAATACAGAGCAAAAGATTATCTGTGAAAGGCTATTAGAACCGCAGTCTGGATATCTGTCACCTGCAGATTATAAGTTTTATTGTTTTCATGGAGAACCTTTATATATTGATTTCCTGTATGGAAGAGGAGAAGCAGAAAAAGGCGCATATAATGAACATTTTTACGATATAAATTTAAATGATAGACATGAATTGGAAGGAGGTTCGAGCCCTGGCAAGTTTGAGAAACCATCATGTTTTGATGATATGATAGAGATTGCAAGAGTGTTATCTTCCGATTTCCCATTTGTAAGAGTTGATTTATATGAGGAACACAACAAACCTATATTTGGAGAATTAACATTTAGCCCATTTCATAAAGCTACCCTACAATCAGAAGTAGAGCTAGGAGAGTTAATTAACTTAAACAATATATACAGGTATAAAAACGTGCTCTCTAAAACTATAGGATTGGAAAAATGAGCTACTTCAAACAAAACATTAAGTCACTTTTCAATGGTGGATTCTTTCACATCTTATTAGGTGGAAGCTTAACCAAGATAATTGCCTTTTTTTCAAGTATTGTAATAATTCGATTTATTAGCAAATCAGATTATGCATTCCTTGCATATACAGATAATCTGTACTCATATATTTTGCTATTATCTGGCCTTGGATGTGGAACGGCGATTTTAAAATATTGTGTCACCGAAAATCACGACAAAAATAATGCTTATTTTTATTTTTCAATAAAATATGGAACAGTTGTCCAACTTGTTATTCTGGTATTATTTCTATTTGGAATTCAAATCTTTAATATACCTTTTGAACAATCAAAAAGGTATATATTTCTACTTTTGCTGTATCCAATACTATATTTCTGGATAGGTGCATTGCAGTCATATATGAGAGCACTTTTTTGCAATAAGGAATTTGCTTATGCAGGTGTAATACAAACTACAATGATTTTAGTTTTATCAATTGCGCTAGTACTGCCATTTGGAGTAGGAGGTGTGATTGTAGCTAGATATATTAGTTCAATCGTAGTAGTTATCTATTGCGCAATAATAATAAAAAAAAATAAAAAAGGTAATGCTGATCTTTATAAACTTAATTCAACTGAAAAAAAATCATTTTGTTTACTTGGTCTATCTTTATTAGTTGCGAATCTATTTTCTATGGTTATGCCTTTAAATGAAGCTTTCTTAGTTAATAATATTATAAAAAATGTGGATATCACTGCTGAATATAAAGTCGCAGCTTTGATACCATCACAGTTACCATTTTTTACCACAGCTATCGTTACATATTATTTGACAATTTTTGCAAAATATACGGACAAAAAACAAATTTGGAATAAGCTTAAAAAGGTTGGTTATGTTACTATGTTTCTAATTGCGATAGTATCTATTATAGGTATTATCATATCTCCTTTTATAATATCAATGGTATATGGAACACAATATAAAGATACCTATACCTTGATGGTGCTGATGTGGGGTATTCATGCAATTAATGCAGGAATGAGAATGTTACCTATGAATATATTACCTATTATAGGATACGCAAAATTTAATATGATAGTTGCCATAATTTCTAGCATAGTCCACTTTGTAATTGATTATATTTTAATCAACAATTATGGAATAAACGGAGCTGTTATAGCTAGCGGATTAGTTTATTTGTTTTCAGGTTTAGGATATTGGATTTATATTAAAACCAAATTATGTGAGGGATAGTTTAATATGAATATTATATATATAGTTTATACAGATATTGATGAGATAAAATCAGGATCATCGGTAAGACCAAGAAAAATACTTGATACTTTTAAAAAGATGGGAATAGATGTAGAGCTACTAAGTACTCAGCAGAACAGATATATAGATCGATGTAAAGCTGTACTTAAATTTATAAAGAAAATAAAGAATAAAAAATATGATTTTTGCTATATAGAACTTCCATCAGGACCAATTTTTGGGATATATGATATATTTTTACTGCAATATATTAATAAGTGTGGTATTGAAATAGGGATGTTTTATAGGGATGCATTTTGGTTGTTTGACAAAAATGTGTTGCTACCCAAATATAAAAAAGTTATAATCAATGCCCTCCACAAGAGAGATATTAGATTGTTTAAGAAAATTGCTAAAAAAATATATGTACCAAGTGCGTCTTTTGCAACGGCGCTTCACAATGAAACAGGTGCTGTACAACTTGACGTTTTACCACCAGGTACGGATATTGCAATTAAAAACCAGTATAAAAAGACTCAGACTGGGATTTATGTGGGATCTTCTTCTTATAAGTATGGGTTGGATGATTTAATTGAAGCATATAGAAGATTAAACGAAATGGGATTTAAGTATAAGTTGATAGTAGTAACTAGAAAATTTGAATATAAATCATTCTTCCCAAACGGACACGATTATCCATGGCTTGACATTAAACATGTTGATGGAGATAATCTAATTCCTTTATATTCAAAATCTGATTTAGCTTTTATACCACTAAAAAAGAACAAATATTCAGATATGGCAATGGCAATTAAGTTGCTTGAGTATATAAGTTTCGAGAAGCCTATTATAACAAACAATCTGAATGAAATGGTAGAATTTTTAAAAAAATATGACTGTGCTTTAATTTATAATGAAAGCATTGAGGAGCTGATGTCAAGAATTGTAGATTTTTATGAAAATAATCTTGGAATCAAATTATACGAAAATATAGTTGAAGCAAAAAAACAAAACAGTTGGGAAACTCGAGTGTCAAAAATAATCAATGATTTGAAAGATAAATAGTTATAGATAAATATGTAAAGGAGGAAATGGGCAGATATAAATATGTTCATAAACAAAACAAGATATGCAATTTAGAGATTTAAAAAAACAATATCAAGAATTAAAAGAAGAAATTAATAATGAAGTATTAAAAGTTATGAACGATGCTAACTTTATAATGGGAAATCAAGTTCAAGAGTTAGAAAATAATTTGGCCGAATATGTTGGTGTAAAACACTGTATAAGCTGTGGAAATGGCACTGATGCTCTGCAGCTTGCTGCAATGGCAGTTGGAATTAAAGAGGGGGATGCTGTATTTGTGCCTGATTTCACATTTTTTGCATCTGGTGAAATAGTTTCTTTGCTTGGAGCTACGCCTATTTTTGTGGATGTGAATCCAAAAACTTTTAATATGGATTATCAAAAACTTGAAAAGAAAATTTGTGATGTTATTGAAAGGGGGGCTCTTAAACCAAAAGCTATAGTTGCTGTAGATTTATTTGGCCTTCCAGCAGATTTCCCAAAAATAAATTTAATAGCAAACAAATACAATCTTACAGTAATAGAAGATGGAGCACAAGGCTTCGGAGGTCAGATTGGTAACGAACGAGCATGTGGGTTTGCTGAAATTGGAACGACATCATTTTTCCCAGCTAAACCTTTAGGATGTTATGGAGATGGAGGTGCCATTTTTACAAATAATGATGACTGGGCAAGCATAATTAAATCATATAGGGTTCATGGGAAAGGTGATAACAAGTATGATAATGTAAGAATTGGAATAAACTCACGTTTAGATACGATTCAAGCAGCTATTCTTAAAGTCAAATTAAGGGCTTTTCGTGAATTTGAACTTTTAGATGTAAACAAAGTCGCTGATAAGTATAACGAGCTTTTAAAAAGTATTGACCAGATTAAACTGCCTTTTATTCCAGAGAACTTTATATCAAGTTGGGCTCAGTATACTATTCAACTTGATAATAAGGAAAAAAGAGATAAACTTAAAGAATACCTCAAGGAAGATGGTGTACCAAGCATGGTGTACTATCCAAAACCTATGAGCAAGCAGCAAGCGTTTGAGGCATCATCAAAATACACAGATGATTTAAACGTTACAAGCAAACTATGTGATACTGTTTTGAGCTTACCAATGCACCCATATTTATCTAGCGAGGATATTGAGAAAGTTTCTAGGATTATTAGAAAATTTTTTGATGATTAAAACTTCTGTTAGATTTATGTAATGTTAAATAATATTTTAAAAGGGGTCAACATGAAGGGCAAATTTATAAATGATAAAACACTTATAATAGTATCTGCGATAATTATTTTTTCGGGCATAGCATTCTTATATAACATGTCTGTATTTGCAGAGAGCAATGAAGATGTAATGCTTAATTCTCAAGAAGAATCAAACATTCCAGAGGATGAGACTAATGATATAAATCTTGTAGAGACCGTAAACATTAATGAAGAGGCGTCTGATAACACAGATAATTATAATACAGATGCACCGGTGAAAGATAATAGTCCTATTGAGGAGCCAATCAATAATGCAACAAATATAAAAGAAAATACAAAGACTGGCACTGTCTTCAACGTTGGTGCCACGGGATTAAATTTAAGACGAGAACCAGGAACTAAGGGAGGAAGTGTCATACTAGTAATGCCAGAAAATTCAACAGTGAAAATTCTTGGCGAAAAAAGCGTTGATGGAAGGCTTTGGTATAATGTGGATTTTAATGGTCATTTAGGCTGGGTAGCTGCAGATTATATTAAAATTAATGAAAATAATGATAAAGACAATAATGTTAAACCTGGCTCAGATGTAAATTTATCTCAAGATGAAAGAGAAAAAATTATATGGGACTATTTAAAAGGTAAGGGATTAAGTGACCATGTAATTTCAGGAATTATGGGCAATTTGTATGCAGAAAGTGGATTAAATCCTAGAAATGTTGAGAATGCTTTTGAGTTAAAACATGGATATAATGATAATTCATATACGGAAGCTGTTGACAATGGCACATATAATAACTTTGTTAATGATGGCGCAGGATATGGATTGGCACAGTGGACATATTATACATTTAAACAGGAACTTTTAAATAGAGCAAGAGCAGAGCAGTTGTCTATTGGCGATTTAAATTTACAGTTAAAATTTTTGTGGGATTGGATTCAGCAAAACTATTCAGCATTTCAATCACTCACTAGTTCAAACAGTGTTAAAGCTGCCGCTGATATTTTTTTAAAACAGTATGAAAGACCTTATGATCAAAGCGAAGCAGCTTTAATTAAGAGAACTAGTTACGGAGAAATGTATTTTAATAAATATAAATCTACAGATACAAGTCAAGATAATGAAAATCAGGGTGAGTATGATGTTTCAGGTGATTTTTTTTACGACTCAGATGGCAGGTTGAGATATAAGCTTAAAAATGGTTTATATCCAAAGGCTGGCTTTATTGAAAAAGATGGACGTAAATTTTTCACTTATGGAAATGGTTATATCTATACAAATCAACATATAACGTTTGGACCAAAGGTAATGTATTATATGGGTTCAGACGGAAGCATGCAGATTGGCAAATTCA
>ERZ1673752.455-NODE-455-length-70109-cov-20.125246_pt1 | contig 70109 bp, 70 predicted proteins | sample MGYA00580195_ERZ1673752 | MGnify/ENA primary metagenome ERZ1673752 (study PRJEB41218, sample SAMN15661744) | gut metagenome | host: Homo sapiens | place: Canada: London | collected 2015-08-20/2019-03-30 | study: EMG produced TPA metagenomics assembly of...
CCTTTTGAAGCCTATTAGCGGAGAGAGAGGGATTCGAACCCCCGAACCGCTTTAGACGGTTACACGCTTTCCAGGCGTGCCTCTTCAGCCACTCGAGCATCTTTCCTTTTGCATTTTGCTGGTGCAAAAGTAATATATTTATCTTTAATTCGGACGAAAAAACGATAAAACTTTACGGTTATTCAAAAGAAATGTACAAAAAGATGCACATTATCACAATCTGAACGGATAGGCTACAACAAGTTCTGTAAGGTCAGCTTTCGTTTCATGCGCCTTGATATTAACCCCCAGTTTCAGTCCGCCAGCCGAAGAAAATGTATAATGCAATCCGATTCGCTCGTAGAATTGTGACTCATTGAACAGGGCATTATAGCCCATCTGACGATGCAAATACCAACCAAAGGACATTCCCAAAGATAATTGATGATAAAATACTTCGTGCTTGGCAGCAATTCCTAACGACCATGGGCTGTGCTTTGCGACGTTTCCTTGTTGTGCATCTAAGTCGGCAATGTGCGAGGCATAGGTGCCATAAAACCAATCTATGCCGATTCCTGATGCCCAACGACGGGCATACCGACACATCACGTCTGCCTGCACCGAATAGGCTGCATAAACCTTGAAGTGTTCCGTGCGATAATCGGGATGAGAAGAGGGGGTTCGAAATTGTGTTGTGAGCCAATCTTCCAACATTGTTTTGGCTCCCATTCCTGCGGATAAATTCAGATACCAATATCGTTCAAAGGGTTGTGGTGAGTAGGCTTTTGCTCGATGTACCAACAGGTTGTAATAAGGCTCATACACCACACCGATTGATGTTCCAAAAGAGTTGGAACCCTTGTTGGGGCGATAAAGCGCACCATTACTATGATGTACAAACTCCAATCCGCCTCTAATGCCCCATTGTTCGTTGAGATGATAGGTTGCATGTACGCCAGCTCCAAAATAAATCAGTGCGTTTGTTCCTATCAACTCGTTATCGATGTTGTTTTGCTTGTTGTACTTTATATGGCTATAACCAATGCCAAAGCTCAAAGAATAGGCAGTCTCCCAATGTTGATGACGAGCAAATGGGCGATAGAATTTGCCGTATAAGGAGAGTGTATTCCCCAAGTGTGAGTCGTAGTCCACCATTTCTGCCATTCCCCATGCCGTATCTGGGCTGCGCCGTAGGCGTACCTGATGATTAAGCATGTATCTCACCCCTAAAGTAAGTGATGGATATCCAAAGTCTGACGCATAAGCGTCGCTGTCTGTGGGTAATGCCACTCGTCCTATTTCCGCTGCTATTGATAGGTTGTTTGTCTCTCTAATCCACTTCGCGGCATACTTATCCAAAGCGAGAATCTTACCCGGCATGACGTGGAGGGAATAGTTATAATGGTGTAATGAATCAGTCTCAGCGGCCTGAACAGTAGTAGAAAGTATCAACAATGCGAAGATGGCGTTCAATAATCTCATGCTCCTACAACATTTCATCCATTCGTATTCCAAAAATGCGTTGAACATTTGCATTTGTTTGTCGTACAACTTCTTCTTCTGGTATTTTGTAACTCTCTGCTAATTGCTTCATGACATAAGCAACAAATGCACTCTCGTTCCGTTTTCCACGCATAGGAACAGGCGCCATATATGGACTGTCCGTCTCCAAAACAATACGATTCAGGGGGACGTTGGCAGGTAACATTTCACGAAGATGACTACTCTTAAAGGTCAGCACGCCCCCAATTCCCAAAGCAAATCGTTCGAAGGTTAACAGTTCTGCCGCCTCTTTATCGTTTCCTGTAAAGCAATGAAAAACACCACCAGGCAAGTCTTTTTCGTATTTTCTTAACAATTTCACCATCTCGTTTTGAGCCTTTCGACAGTGAATCATCAAGGGTAGTCCAAATGCTATCGACCACTTTACCTGCTCTTCAAAAGCTTTCAGTTGTTCACCTTCGTATTCTCTGCTCCAATAGTAGTCAAGACCTATCTCTCCCACAGCGATGATACGAGGGTTGTCATTTGGTGCTTGTAAATTTTGTTGTAACACACATTTCATTTCTTCCAGCACCTTCTCCCAATCTTCTTTCACTTCTTCAGGGTGTAGTCCTATCATGGGGTACACAACATCAGGATAACTACGGCTCACACGCATTACATCTGGGAAGTGCGCCAAATCAATGGCAGGGACAAATATCTTGCCTATACCTGCCGTTTGCGCACGTGCTATCACTTCAGACAAATCGTCCTTAAACTCTTCTCCATCCAAATGGGCATGAGTATCTACAAACTTCAAACTTTGAGCGTTGGACATCTAACGAGACTTTCTAATTCTTCGAGGTTTCTACTTTGAACTTGGCAATGAGGTTCATTCATGCTAAAAAACAGCTATTCAACTCTTCTTTTTAAGGTCGAACAATCGGATTTCGCATCATTTCATTTCACTCTATTCATGAGTTGGTTGGCATACGACAACAGTTCTTGCTTTCGGTCGGCAGGCAACTTCACTGCTTCTAAATATTTTTTGCTTTCTTCAAAATAATAAGCAATCTTATCTTTTGCCAACTGTTCAATTCCCATGGCATTGTAAAGAGCTGTCACTGCCTTAATCTTTTCTTGCTTATCGAATTGCTCTTTTTGTATCCATTCGGTGAGTTCGGCACGCTGTTTGGGGGTTGCTAAATTAAATGCGTTAATCAGCATGTAAGTCTTTTTATTACTGATGATGTCTCCGCCTATGGCTTTCCCAAACACCTTGGTATCTCCGTAAACATCAAGGTAGTCGTCTTGTAATTGAAATGCCAAACCAATCTTTTCTCCAAATCGATACAAATTCTCTGCATCTTCTTGACTGGCACCTCCCAAAATGGCACCAATTTTTAGGGCGCAAGCCAAAAGAACACTTGTTTTGAGACGAATCATTTCAATATATTCGTCCTCTGTCACATCATCCCGCTTCTCAAAGTCCATGTCATATTGCTGTCCTTCTCCAATCTCTAAAGCTGTTTGGGTAAACAGGTCAATCACCTCTTTTAAGTAATCAGCCCGACAAGTAGCCATGCGTTGATAAGCCAATACCAACATCGAGTCGCCACTAAGTATGGCAGTGTTTGCATCCCAACGTTTATGCACTGTTGCACAACCGCGTCTCAGATCTGCACAATCCATCAAGTCGTCATGCAATAAAGTATAATTATGGTAAGTCTCAATGGCACAGGCTGGCATTAGGATTTCTTCTGGATGCTCCTGATACAGATTGTAAGCCAACAACATCAAGATAGGACGAATGCGCTTTCCACCCAACGACAACACATATTCTATCGGTTCGTAAAGATGACGTGGCTCTCGATTATCAGACAAACGTTCGAGTTGCTCATTGATTAACTTCAGCATTTCATTAGATGTCATCATAGCAATGTATATATTTAATTGATTTTTATAATTTAAAGACCACAGGCACTGCCACCATTGTGCGACAGGGACGATTGTTTTGTACACCGGGTGTCCAATTGGGCATCATGCGTATCACACGTAAGGCTTCTCTATCCAAATACGGATCGACCGACTTTTCGAGTTTGATATCAGCAATGCTTCCGTCTTTATTGACAATGAATGAGACGACAACCTTTCCTTGCACCTTCTTGCTTTGTGCAATTGGTGGGTAGCGCAACTGATTAGTCAGCCATTGTACGAAAGCAGATCCACCCCCAGGAAACTCTGGCATCTGCTCTACTATTCGGATGTTCTGAGATTGGTTATTCACCAAAGGGATAGGAGGCAGGGCTTCTGATATCTTCGCATTTAATGCCTCTGCACTTCCATCACCAATAAGTAGCGGACTGGCTGTATTGGGTAGCAATCTATCTATTTGTTGTTTCAAGGGAGCATTTACCGCTTTGATACGGTCAGTAACCACTTTTGTGCTGGGTTGAGAAGCAGTGCTCACCATTTCTTTTTCGTCTATGGCTGGATGTAACTCAATGTCTTGCGCCAATTCGTCCAACATATCCTCCGACGATGTGTCCTCTTGTAGTTGGCTATTATATTCGAACCCAACAAACAAGAGCGACAAAACGAGAATGAGACCTAACAAAAAACCTGTTGTCTTACTCTCTTCAAGAGAGGGCTTGTTCGATTTATGATGCACTACCATGATTACTTTTTCCTCATCCGCATCCTCTTGAGCCACTGCAATAAACTGCTGTTTCTTCCGTTATTCAGTATACGAATTAGTACACAAAGATAATAAGTTATTTGAAAATAGTTGTAACTTTGCACATAAATTAGGAAAATTAAATGAAAAAAGCCGCATTTGTCCTCTTCTCTTTATTTCTTGTGAACACCGCCTATGCACAAGAAAGCCAGACAACATACAACTTTCTTCGTGTACCCATGAGTGCGCATGCGGCAGCCTTGGGTGGAGACAACGTTTCAGTGATTGAAGATGACGAAGCCCTTGTTTTCCATAATCCCGCATTGCTCACTTCGGTGAGTGACAAAACACTCAACCTGAACTACCTCAACTACATGTCTGGCGTTAATATGCTGAGTGTGGCTTTCAACAAACTCATCAAAGAAAGGGCATCTGTAGCTCTTACTGCCCAATATGTTGACTATGGAAAGATGAAGCAAACCACAGCTGAAAATGTCCAAATAGGAGAATTTTCAGCAAAAGATATTGTACTGTCTGGCTATTTCTCTTATATGTTGTCCGACTTATGGTCTGGAGGCATTTCGGCTAAGTTGCTTACATCTTATATTGGTGGCTACAACTCATTGGCAATGGGAATTGATGTTGGGATTAATTATTACAACTCTGACAAAGGCTGGTCAGCATCCTTGGTTGCCAAAAACATGGGAGGACAGTTGAAAGCCTACGATGATAACTACGAGAGCATGCCTCTGGATGTACAATTAGGTGTAAGCAAACGGCTGATACACACTCCTTTAAGGTTTCATGCCACTTTGGTGGATCTCAATCACCTCAACTACAAACTGATACATCATTTGGTTGCTGGAATAGACATCTTATTCTCCGACCAAGTATGGGTGGGCGCTGGTTACAACTTTAGGCGTGCCAACGAAATGAGCATTACCAGCATTGACGAGGAGAGCAATCATGGGGCAGGCTTTTCGTGTGGAGCAGGCATCAACCTTCATCGCTTCAAAATCAATCTTGCTTATGGCAAATATCATGTTTCCAGTAGCTCGGTTGTCATCAACGCTGCGTACCAACTGTGATACTGTAAACCAATAGATGGCATCGTGGAGGCTATAGAGAGCCTGCAACTTATTCTTATCCATCGGTTCCTTTCCTCTGAAACAGCACATTATTCAAGTGGTTCTATTGCGTCTCCACGTCTCGTACGTCCTTACTATCTATGGTTACGACTCCCTAACTTAATATTTGGATGATGTTAAATTTGAAAGCACTTTCAAAATTACAATTTTGTCCTGTTATTTTACCAAAAAACCGCCATCTAAAATCTTCAAAATAGAAAAAATCAATAGGTAAACAATATACAAAAATGGGCTGATTTTCGCAAAATAAACGTCTCTTGAGTCTAAAACATTGACTTTTTGGGCTTGGAAACATACATTAGCGGTGTTATTCACATACTTCAACCGCATTAAAGCATGCAAATAGCAGGCTTATCTTAATGCTTTAACTGCCAAAAAATGGGAAAAAAGAAGCTCTTTAGGTGTAACATGTTCAATAACAATGGATTACAAAAGTCTCTCAAAATTCGCATATTTTCGACCAACTTTGCCGTTGGTTGTTTTTATGCGAGTTATGAGAGGCACTTTGTAAATAAAATTCAGCATTTATTTTTAATCCACAGAGCGTATCTCTAATTTTGCAAAAGCTGTTTTGATACCGTGTTTTTTGTTGTAAAAATATCGTCCTTTAATGAAAGAGTAGGGCATTGTCTCCAAAAAGTATTTTGGGCATTAGACTTCATTTAGAGAGAAAAGACGTAATTTTATTTTGTTATGAAACAATAGTTCGTTAAATTTTGAGATAATGGCTATGCAGCTTTCCAAATATTGGTAGAGTAGTTCTGACGTCATTTAGTTGATGTTTAATCTAACATAAAGTGGCTGATTTCAGCCACTTGACCAAATTTTATTAATTGTATTAAGTTGATGAACTCTCTCATTTTCAAACGATTATATGAGAAGTGACAGAGGATTGGTACAAGAGAAAAGAGGTTAAAAATCGTCTTTTTGATTGGAAAACCGCCACGAATAAGGCGATTTTTTTATACTTTCGTAAAAAAGTTTCCATTTATGGTTCAGTAAATCCACTTTCATGTGTAATATAGATGTATGACGGACAGAAAACAACTTGCATCGCTCTTCAAGCAACATTACCGTGAAATGTACCGCTTGGCAAGCATCATGCTCCATGATGATGCCGAGAGCAAGGATATTGTGCACGACGTCTTTGCCTACATTCTTGAGAGTGGAAAGGACTTGAAGGCGGATACGGCAGTTGCGTATTTGATGACAAGCGTGCGAAATAGATGCTTGAACCGCATCAGGAACATGGAAATTCAGGAGCGGGTGGAAAGACTTTATCTTCTCGACCAAGAACTGGAGCAATGCCAAGAGCCGAGAAAGTTGGAGGAGGAGATAAAGGCATTGGAAAAAGAATTGGAAAGGATTCAGCCGCCCAGATGTCGGGAAATCCTGTTGATGCACTACCATGCCAAGCGCACTTTCAAAGAGATTGCCCAAATGATGGGCATAAGCGAGACTGCCGTCTATAAACATTTGCGTCATGCAATGAAACAGTTACGTGAACAACTAAAAAAAGGTAGAAATGGAAAAGACTGAACTTCTGCTTCAAATGATGGAACACCCCCATGAATATACTCATGAGCAATGGGAGGAGCTGTTGGAAGACGAGGAATGTAGGCAATTGTATTCCTTGCTCTCCAAGACGAAAAGTGCCGCCAGTGCCAGCGAGAACGATTCTCGACTGACGGAAGAAGACGTGGACAAAGAGTGGAAACGATTGGCTCACGAATATCCGGTAAAGGCACAAGTCGTTACGCTTTGGCGAAAAGTGGCAGCCGTATTTATTGGCGTGTTGCTGGTTTCGGGCATTGCCATTGCCACCATCAGCACGGGCTTTTTCGGTTTCCGTTCCACAAACGGCCAATCCGCTGTGGTGAACAATGCGAAAGAGTCAAGAACTGTTGTTGCTGCCGATACTGTCCGAAAGGACACGATTGCCGTGCCCGCTGTAAAACTTTTCGACAATGTGCCTTTGGAAAACATTCTTGCAGAACTATCCAACCACTATCACATCAATGTAGTTTACCGCAACGAGGAAGTAAAACAACTGCGCCTGTTCTTCGAATGGAATCCCTCGTATCCCATAGGAAAGGTGGTGGAAATGCTCAACCACTTCAAAACCCTGCAATTCCAATTGGAAGAGAACCAACTGATTGTTGAACCACAAAGAGCGACCGAACCATGAAAAAAGTCTTGTTTCTTATTCTCATGTGTGCTATCGTTTTCAATGTCGGTGCACAGCGCATCACGCACGAGTTTCGCAACGTCTCCATGTCGGATGCTCTCAAATTTATCCAAGCACAAAACACACATTATAAAATCGTGTTCATTTACAATGAACTGGAAGATTTCAAGGTGACGGCTTCCGTCCAAAACAAGCGTGTGGGTGATGCTTTTCAACAATTGATTGGCTTCTATCCCATTCTAATGACCATTGGAGAAAGCAACGACATCTATGTGGAGTGTGTACAGAAGGCGGAGCGGAAATACATTGGTCATTTGGTGAATCGCAACAATCGTCCCATAGAGTTTGCCAACGTGGCATTGCTCAATCCCAAAGACAGTTCTTTCATCACGGGTGGCGTGACCAATAGCGACGGATTGTTCGTCATTCCATGCGACGTTCATCCCGTATTGGCGCGACTGTCTTTCGTGGGCTACCGCACAGCTTATGTGCGTTTTTCACAAAACAGAGTGGGAACACTCCGCCTGTATGAAGACACGAAAACGCTAAAAGAAGTAAAGGTGACCACCCTTCGCCCCACGGTCACTTATAAAGGCGACCGTTATTCGGTCAATATCGGCAACACCATTCTTGGGATTGGCAACACGGCGGAATCGCTCTTGACGCAACTTCCCGGTGTGTGGCTCAACGGAAACGACATTTCCATCAATGGCATTTCTGGTGCACAGGTCATGGTAGACGATCGCAGCATCCACCTTTCGGGCAGCGAACTCGTGGCTTATTTAAAAGGCATCCGTTCGGAAACCATTGACAAGATTGAGATTATCCCCAATCCTTCTGCCGAATTTGCGGCACAGGGCAAGGGCGGTGTCTTGAGGATTCTCACCAAAGAACGGCAAAGCGGCTCGCAACTGGTTGTCGGCGGCTCTGTAGATTTCATCAATTACAAAGCCGTCAGACCATACGTCTCCTATGGCTACGGAAAAGGAAAGTTCGGGTTTGATATCTCTGCCAACGGCACTTTCGGCAAAGGCTATTTGTGTGCGGATGAATTGACCAAGAACTATGAAAAGTTAGTCAACTACCAAAACAATATAGTTGATAGAATGGACGACGTGATAGGTACTATCAATTCGAACATCTATTACGATTTCAATGCAAGAAACAAATTTGCCTTGAACCTCAACTATTCACATTGGTACAAAGATGAGCACGTGAACGGCTACACCTTAGTGGATGGGGCGAATGCTCCTAAAACGGTGTACACAGACATCAAGCATGAAACTATCCAAAACCAGAACACGCTGAGCGCATCGATGAACTTTACACACAAGTTTGGACAGGACGACCGCAACAAACTGCTGGTGCTGGCAGATGTGACAAAAAGTTTTTATCCCAACGACGATGATTTTGAGTACAAAAATTACGACCGCAACGGTGCTCTCCTTTCCACCGAGAACCTGCGCCATCATCAATCCGTTCCTTTTTTCATTCTTTCGGGCGAAACAAGAGTGGAATTGGACTTCCTGAAGCATGGCAGTCTGATGGCTGGCATCAAATACAGCCATTCCTTAAAAGACAACGAGTTCGAGGAGCAAACACTCACAAACGGTAGTTGGAGCAGCAGTGCAGGCAAGGGCTACTCATTTAAATATGCGGAAGACCTGCAAGCGGCATATCTGAAATACGACCTTTCGGGTAAGAAATGGAACCTGACGGCTGGGCTTCGGGGTGAGTACAACTACGCCAAAGCTGATGGCTACGACTTCTCCTACCGCCATTTCGACCTGTTCCCCAGCTTGTACTACACTTACCGCTTGAACAAATGGCACACAATGATATTTTCCGCATCCCGAAGAACGCAACGGGTGGGCTTCACACGACTGATGCCATACCGGTATTATTACTCTCGTTATACGCTCAAGATGGGAAATCCAAATTTGCGACCCGACTACAGCAACCACATCAGCGTTACTTACCAGTTGGCGCAGAAATACAACCTTACCCTCACGCACGTGTGGAGCAACAATGGTCTTGACAACTACAACAGGACAGAAACCGTGAACGGACAGGCAATGACCGTGGCAAGTTATGTGGATGGGGTGAAGAACCGGCTGACCAATCTCAACCTCTATGTCCCCATCAGCATAGCACCGTGGTGGTCGATTGTGAACCAAGCGAGGGTGAGTTTTGATAAGTATATCACTTCCGAGACTTCCGTCAATAATTTCGATTGGAAAATCTACACGCAACACACCTTCGTCCTTCCGTTGGACATCCGCATGCAGTTGCTCTACCGCTACATCTCCGAATCCAAGTCGGCATACGGAAAGAGCAGAGATTACCACCAGTTGGACTTCTCGTGCATGAAAGCATTTATCAATGACAAACTTACCTGCAAATTGTCGGTCTACAACCTGATCTGCGGGCAGAAGAACTGGAGCTATACCTTAACCAACAAGATTTATCAGAAAACCTACATGTATGGCAGGTTCCTTCCCTTTTTCTCCTTCTCCATCTATTATACCTTTACAAAGGGAAAACGGAAACAACACGATTCCATAGAGCAGAGCAACAGCGATGAGAAGATGCGTGCGATGTGACAAAAACACCCACATCTTAATGTCAAGAGACCAAACTAACTTTAGATGAGTGTCTGACCAATTTAATATTTAAGTAAGTAAGATTAGATTCTCGAAAGTTTTGCCTAATTTTGCAGATGAACTTTTGATAGCAACTCTGCAGATTTCCGTCTATTGATTGAGTAGTTCTGCTGGCTTTATTGTTTGTTTCTTTTCTATACAGATAGGATAGTAGGTTAGCATTAAGGAACACATTGCCAGAGTTATAATTCTACATTACATCTTTGGTATGATTATAATTTGGGCATTATTTCCTTGCCCGCTCTGCAAAAATACCCTTTAATGTTTTTGTTATCATGTTGTTCTGCATATCTTCGTCTACGAAATAGTTGTCATCGAAATGATAGACGTTCCTTGCGCCTTTGAAAGTTCCGTCTTTGTGGAACTCCAGTATCATGTTGTCACTATATGGATAGAATCCTATCTTTGGGGTGTCGCAAGATTTGATAACGAAAAAGGAAAATTGTTCCTCGTCCTCAATGTACTGGTAGGCTGTCCACCAAATGTTGCGAGGCCAACAGTTGTAGTCCAAAGGATATGGAATCAGTGCAAGGCATGATTCGAAGGGCAGTTCCTTGTCCCCTCCTTCCCTGGTGAACAGCGTGTGGTCTATCTTGGGGTTGTCCTGTCTTTGAAAGTAAGCCTTAAATTGCTCAAAGGAAAATTGCTTTACCGAGGAAAGGACATCTGCAATCTCTTTGTGGGGAGCAACGGTGACGCTCTCCTTAATCTTTCCGTCCGAATTAAGGGTGTACTTGCGCGTACAGGACGTGTATACCAGATTCTTGTATTGAACCAACAGGCTGCAATCGTCCAATGTCCGTTGCTCCACCACGAGGCCTCTTCCATCGTCCGATGCCTTTATGCCTATTTTGTAAGCAGTCGTGCCGTAATGACCGATGGACTTGCAATCAATCATCTTGCCATCGCGTGAATATGTGATGAGCATGTAGTCAACCCCATCATTCTCCATGAACCATTCGTTGTTGCCGTCTTGATAGTTCATGCAATAGCGTTGTAGGGCAACTGCTATGAAATTCTTGAACTCAACGTAACTTCCTCTTTGCCATCTTATATCTTCCTGTTTGCATAGGCAGTCATCATTGGCAGGGGGAAGGAACTTGGAATACCGATTTTCATTTTCAATAAACTCGTATGGACAGCCAAAGGACGCACTGTCCAACCTCTCCACCTTTTCGTGCTCGGACAGGAATGTGTGGAAAGAAACTTGCTGTGCATGAACATGTGATGACAGTAAAATAATCAAAGTAAAGATTGTTTTGTTTATTGTCACTGTGGTATTATTTTAGGGCGGTTCTATAAATTACCACCGTAAAGTTTTTTATGTCAATCTTTTTACGTTTTGTCATCTTGTAGACTCTTTTTGGTTCAATTTGCTTGTTCGTTCAGTCGTATAGCTCGCTATACTCCTTCACTCACAAACAAATTGACCTCAAAAATAGTCTCACAATCTGTCAAAGCTAATTTATAGAACCGCCCTTTATTGAATTAGCATAAGCATTCCTGTAAAATACAACCTTACCTCAACCCTTATTCCGCTTCTATGTCCGAAATGAGGAAACGACCGCTTTCCCGTGTCACCACCACCTTTATATTTTGGTGCCAACCCTTGACACATGTATCATAACCGAAGCGGAAGGTGTGACTATCAATAGAGTCAATCTTGATGGAGGGATACCAGAATGCATCAAAGTCGGCGCAGTCAACCAACGGATCTATGTCCTCATAATCTTTCATATACTCCTGTTTGATGGCTGCATATTTCCCTGTTAGGAACGATGATGTGCAGTATCGTTTGCGCAGTTGTTCCAAATCCTGCTCCAAGGTGTGGGACATCTTCACATAGGGATAGGTATAGGCTTTGAAAAAGGTTTCCACGAAAGTGCGAGCATCCTTTCGGTCCGCCACCTTTGGGGCAGGAATATCAAATAGATGGTTGCCATAGCGTCTCCCTCCCCACTCGGGTGTGACATAGTTGATGCGCACCTGCCCTTTCTCGTCCTCTTCTACTCTCACTGGTATGTGAATGGCTGTGGTATCCTGCGCATCCCAGCGATATGCCACTTCGTACCAATCGCCCTTCAGGTGCCGGCATGTCAAGGACTGTCGACCATACTCCGACACATCCTGCGCACGCAATATAGGGTCGGAATCCGTGGCATTCGCCAAACGCCCTTTTTTCTCCAGCATTTCGGGCGTCAAGAACTTACTCTGCAAATCAAACAACTTATTGTTGTTCCACTCCTCAAAATACACCATATAGCGGTCATAAAAGAGTCTTATTTGTTCGGCTGTCGTTAAATGTTGTGCCCAGGCTTTCGGGACATATAAGAGAAAGAGTAGCAGAATGAATATATAGTAAGGCTGTGAATGACTCTTCAAACAAGAAACCTCCTTGGAAACACTATAACCTTTAGAACTACTACCGCTTCCGCCTGCACCATTGCTTCCCGAATTGTTACTCTGTGCCTTTGCAATGTATAATTTAATCTTTGCCATGATAGATAATATTGAAAGTTTGTTACAAATACTCTTACTTAAATTCTTCTATTTCCATCGTAAAGATAATAATAACAACCGAAAGAGATACGATTTCCGATACGCTTTAACATTAAATATCTGTTATTACTTGTCATGTAATATTTGGATAGTTTATCATATTTGATTTCTATTATAGGCAAAATGGAATAACCATAAAAGTTGGGACTCTTGCCCTTAATGCCTGGTTTGTATACCCCTGAGTGCTTGCAGGCATTTCATCATTTGCTCATTCCCTGCTTCTGACTTCGTTGTGGAAGAGATGGAAGGCGCAGGCGGAGATGGAGGCTGTCTGGGGATGGCGGGTGAGGAGGCCGGGCTGAAGGGATTCGAAGAGCAGGTCGCGGCTGTCGGCTTCTGCCGATGACCACACCATGCCCCAGAACTCCAACTGATGGCCGCTGCGCAGGCGTGCTACTTCATCTATAATCACACCTCTCAACTCGGGCTGGGCAAGCGCATGGCGCAGATGCCATTGCCAGTACCATGATGCACCTTGGCTGAAGCGGAGACCACAGGTGATGCGTACCGCCTTCTCGGCCAGTACTTCGGCAGGTATCTGCTTGAGATTCCAAAAGGCCGAGGTGTGGCAACAGGAACTGCCGGAGAGGTCGAAAGTAGTACCGGCCGTCAGGTTGTGAGGTTCGTAGAGGAGCGTGAAGTCCTCCCCACGGTCGGGAAAGGCGTTGAAGAAACAGGCCTCCGCGAGGCTGTCGGGACAGGAAAGGAGGGCGGCGTAGGCGGCTGCAATCTCCTCGGGACGCAGGTCTTGACTTTGCGCCGATGCCTTGACAAGGCTGGCGAGGGCAAGCAGGCAGATGGCCGCCCGCTTGAAGTATGATGCTGTCGTGTACATAATCATTCGCATTCGGGAAAGTTTCGTGGCGAAGGCTCCGAAGAAAGGTTTACACCATTGAAAAAGAGCTTGCGTGCCGAGTCGTATACGGGCATCATCTGAGGGTGCCGTCTAAGGATGTAACCACGGTGAAAGTCTCGCTTGCTCTGTCCCTCGTCAGCGAGCGTTGTTGACCACACGAAACTCCAGAAGCGCATCTGGTCACCTAACGGAAGGCTTGCTACTCGGTCGATGAGAGCCTCCGCATCTCTGCCATGCCGCATGAGCACACTTTCCAAGCGTGCCTGCCAGTAGCGCGGTGCGTCCGCATCGTACCTCAGCCCGCAAGTCACGACTGCTACTTTGCTGTAGAAGAGCGAGTCGGGAATCGCATCGTGACACCAGAAGGCCTCCACCATGTCGGCAGCGCAATTGTAAAGCGACGAGTCCCGCAGTTCCGGATAATAGCCGAAGATGAGCTCGTAATCCTCTCCGTTTGTGGGGAAGGCATCGAAGAAAAACTTCTGCCGCGCTCTTCCGCCCTCTCCGACCGACGCCTCATAGGCTGCCCGCAACCTTCTTGCCGACACTCCTCCGTGCTGCGCCCGCAGTGCCGGACACAGCATTATTAAGAGCAATGTTACAAGTCCGTAATTCCTCATTGAATAATATTTATACTGATATTGCCTGCTCCGTACATCTTGAAAAGTTCAAACAAAGCAGCCAATTTATTCTTACTGTTTTGCACCATGTAATCTGAGTCACCGATTTTTACTAATGACGTTCCTGTCAACAGACAACCTAAACTATCCTCTGCATAATTCCCTGAATGAATGGCAATTCCATCGCATCCTGGCACTCCTTCCAAATACCATTGGTATCGTTTCCCGGGTGTTTTGGGTATTATGTTATATACTCCAGGCTGAATGGCGCGTTCGCTTCCTGACTTTTCTGCCAATTTTGCGTCATAGGGACGTTCCATGAAATATCCTTTAACGACAGAGTTGTTCAACTTTTGTCCATTATTGAGCATTTCCTCGAATTCTGCCTCGGTGTAAGGATTCTCCGCCGTCCCCTTTGCTGCACCACTATTGTTACTCTGTGCCTTTGCAATCTATAATTTAATCTTTGCCATGATAGATAATATTGAAAATATGACATAGCAAAAATACAAATTAAATCTGAGAAACTCACTCCTTTGGGAGGAATATTTTCGGGTCATGGAGCAATTTCTATAGTTTCATTACAACAATAGTTAAGTTTGAGATAATGACTACACAGCTTTCCGCTGCCAGCCAAAGAGTTCTTTGATAGTATGACCAATTAACTTTCGGTTCGGTACGCTCAGATATTTGTCGAAAAATAATTTTGCGATGTATGTGCTTGCCATGATTTCCTTGAAAGAAGTCATGAAAATCGGTAGCCTATTTTCCTTCATCATCACCTTTGCCACATTCTGTGATGCTAATAAGGCGTTGTAGGAGAAGTTCAGCTTATTCTTGTGTTTTGCTTGGCAATGCGTACAGTACCGCTCCATTTGAGTAAAATTTATCTTTCTTTGTATCGTCACGAACAATAAGATTATTTCCAAGAGTAGATTCTCGAAAGTTTTGCCTAATTTTGCAGATGAGCTTTTGATAGCAACTCTGCAGATTTCCGTATATTGGTTGAGTAGTTCTACTGTCATTTACTTGATGTTTAGTCTAATGTAAAGTATAATGACCAGCTACTCAAATAAATTTCACAAGAAATGTTAAGTTGATTAGCTCTCTCATTTTCAAACGATTACATTAGAATTAAAGAAAGGTACTGATGAAACGTTTCATTCTATTATTGCTTACATTCGTCATTGCATCCAATACAATGGATGCCAAGCTCAAAGACCTTTTGCCTCGTGCCAAGTTTGCGAAAAAACTCAATGCCAAAGGGTTCAGGCTATCACGTGACATACAGATAGCCGACAGTTCAAATACCCTCATCCTAAAAGAATTCTTCACTGAACATGGATGCACTATCAAGCAAAACGCTCGCGCGAAAGTGGTGGTGAACCTGACAGATCGCATAGAAGGCACCGAAGACTACCACCTTGCGGGATATGAAAACGAGGCGTACAGGCTGACCATTCACCCCAGCACCATAGCAATAAAGGCGGTGTCGCCTGTTGGTGTTATCCGTGCAACGCAAACTCTCGAGATGTTGGCAGAGGGCTATGGCTCCACGCCATGCCTCGAGGCGGTCGATATTATCGACTATCCTGCTTTCAAACTACGGGGATTCATGCACGACGTGGGGAGGTCGTTCATCTCTATCGAAGAGCTGAAGAAACAAATAAGGCTGCTCGCCCATTTCAAGGTGAATACTTTCCATTGGCATCTCACGGAGAACCAAGCTTGGAGATTTGAGGTAAAGGCTTTTCCACAACTCACTGCCAGTAGTGCCATGACTCGTTTTCCTGGACAATATTACACGCAACAGCAGTGTCGCGACTTAGAAAGTTATGCGTTCCGTTACGGTGTGAAGATTATTCCAGAGGTTGATATGCCTGGACACAGTGAAGCCTTTGTACGTGCCATGGGACACAGTATGCAAACTGACCAAGGGGTGGCTGAACTGAAAATCATCTTGAAAGAACTCGTAGAGTGTTTCCCACATGCTCCATATATTCATATAGGTGGCGACGAGCAACCTATAACCTACCCAGACTTTTTGCAGACGATGACCAACTGGGTGAGGAAGCTTGGTAAGAAAGCTGTGGTATGGATACCCAATCAGGCAGGATTTGCACAAGTCGACATGGTTCAACTATGGAGTACCGCAGGAAGGTTGGTTGCAAACATCCCGAATATTGACTGTCGGTACAACTACATCAACCACTTCGATGTATTTGCTGACATCGTTGGTATTTACAAAAGTAATATTTATTATCAGCAAAAAGGGTCGCCAGAAGTGGCTGGCGAGATTTGTGCCACATGGAATGACCACAAGATAGACGGCGAGCGCAATATCTTGAAGTATAACAATTTCTACGCCAGTGTCATCGCATCGGCATCAAGGGCATGGCAAGGCGGAGGTAAGCAATACATAGAACAAGGCGGAACGATGCTGCCCAATACTGGAGACGAGCTGGAAGACTTTAGCGATTGGGAGACGCGGTTTCTCTTTCATAAACACCATTGTCTGAGGGACGAGCCCATTCCCTATGTGCGGCAAACCAATGTGCGCTGGGCAATAGCAAGTTCGCTGTCGGACAATCAACCCATTGACGAGCAGGTGGTAACAGGGGCAGGCATTTATCTGAACCACACTTGGCGAAAAACGGTACCAGCCATATACGACGATAAAAACTCCAATGACACAGCCTATGTATGGACGTATGTGTACTCGCCAAAAAGACAAACAGCAGGAGCTTTGGTAGAGTTGCAAAACTACAGCAGATCAGAACAAGACGTAGCACCCGAAGATGGCAAGTGGGACAGAAAGGGGTCGGTGATATACTGGAACGACAAAGAATTACTACCACCACTTTGGACACATGCAGGGAAACGTGTAGCTAACGAAACACCCATGGGCAACGAAAACCTAACTGCCAGACCACCGCTTATTTTGCAACTGCACAAAGGGTGGAATAAGGTGGTGATGGTGTTGCCCAACACTGACGCAGACGGCATTAGACTTGATAAGTGGATGTTTACGTTTGTCATTACCAACAAGCAAGGCACTAAAGCTCTTTCTGGAATCAAATACGACCCTCACAAGGGTGGAAACATGGACAATCACTTGCTACCTGTACGCCAATGACAAGATGTAAAGATGAAGTGTAGGAAATTTGTAGGATAGCCTTATACTTGAGGATTTTTCTTTGTTCTTTCGTATGTAATGCCTGCTCTCTGAACTGCCGAGGAAAGAAGAGTGCTCGTCTTCTCAATTGACTTTCTGCCCTTGATAGAACGTATTAAAGGTATCTTCGGCATAACCCTCACCAACGATTCTAAAGGAGTTGGCACTGGCACCATTCACCTTACGGCCTAAGAAATAAACATCAAAAGAATCTTTGGCATAGCCATCTCCCAAATACTGAAAAGAATGAGTGCTGCCTTCAGACATCTTCTCACCCATAAAATATACGTTGAAAGCGTCTTTGGCATAACCGCCACCCAAATCACGGAAACTATTTACGGAGGTGTCATACACTTTATGACCATTGAATAGTACCACATTCGACATAATTTTATATCCCCGTGAGTGGTAAAATGGCGAATCATAAGGACGGTAACCGTCATGAGGAGACATTCGTTTCAGCCTAAACGAATAAGGGTCTACATATTTCAACACCTCGCCAAGATAATAAACATGGTTAGCATCCTTGGCATAGCCGTAGCCTAAGTCTACAAACGAATAGGGGTCAGCGGTCAGCAAAGGAGCACCACGGTAAAGTACAACATTTTCTACCACTTGATAATCGGTGTGTCGACGTTGCGCACTTACCTGAAGAGCAAACATGAGACATACCGCTGCAAGCAAAAACCGAAAAGAGGAATTAAAAGAGAAAAATTTGTTTGTCATAGGGTGTTTGAAATAAAATCCTTGAAAGAAAACCAATAAAATAACGCTTGTTTTTGAAAAAAACCGTTAAAACAGTTATCCCATTTTAGAAGACTGTAGGAGTACTTCATTCGCTTTTTGAACGAGCCACTGTTGCTGTTCAGCGATCGTGAGATGACTGTTATCTAACTCTATTGCATCTTCTGCCTTACAAAGAGGGGACACTTGGCGATGCGAGTCGATATAATCACGTTCTTGCACATTCTTCAAAATGTCATCGTATTGCGCTGGCATTCCTTTTTGTTGCAACTCGTCAAATCGGCGCTGGGCACGAACTTCGGCAGAAGCTGTGACAAATATCTTCAGTTCGGCATCGGGAAAGACAACGGTTCCTATGTCGCGACCATCCATAACAATACCTTTATCTTTCCCCATTTGTTGCTGTTGCGCAACCAAAGCTGTTCGGACAAATGGGATAGCAGCAATCTTACTGACGTGTTGGCTCACACGCATAGAACGTATTTCTTGCTCTACACTTTCGTTGTTAAGGTAAGTGTCGGGCTTTGATGTCGCAGGATTCAACTTGAATGAGATGTGAATATTAGGCATGTGCTGTTGTAGCTCAGGCTCATTCACGGCACCATTTTCTAAAAACAAATGATGGCGCAGGGCGTAGAGAGTTACGGCACGATACATCGCACCAGTGTCTACGTATATATAACCTAACTGGCGAGCCAAATCTTTCGCCATCGTACTCTTGCCACACGATGAGAAACCATCGATGGCTATCACAATTTTTTTCATATATAATTCATCAAATAACGGCTGATGCCAATGCCTCCCATAGACGATCTTGGGGTGGGAGAGGTGCTTCAACCACAATATTCTCTTTTGAAACGGGATGCACAAAGGCAATACTACGAGCCAGCAAACAAATGCTTCCATCGGGATTGCTTCGTTTGGCGCCATATTTAAGGTCGCCTTTGATAGGACATCCCATATTTGCCAACTGGCATCTTATTTGGTGATGCCGCCCCGTCATCAATTGAACTTCTAATAAATGATAATGGTCTGAATGAGCAATCACTTTGTATTTCAATACAGCCTTTTTAGCATTTGGTGTCTCTTGCGAATGCGCATAGCTCTTGTTTTGCCGCTCGTTGCGCACCAGCCAATCGGTAAGCAAACCTTCTTCTGCTGGTGGTGCCTCTTTGGTAATCGCCCAATAGGTTTTATGCACTTCGCCCTCTCTAAACATTTTATTCAGTCGTGTGAGTGCTTTAGAGGTTTTGGCAAAGACAACAAGCCCCCAAACAGGACGGTCTAAGCGATGTACCACTCCCAGAAAAACATTTCCTGGCTTTTGGTATTTCTCTTTGATGTACTGTTTTACGGTCTCTGATAACGGTAGGTCGCCCGTTTTGTCGCCTTGGACGATTTCGCCACTACGTTTAGAGACAATAATGATGTGATTGTCTTCGTAAACGACTTGCATGATTGTTGTTGATACAGTTGACGAGTAAACAAGTGAAAAGTCAACAAATCTGTTTATCAACCTGTGAACTCGTTACCTTGTTACCTTGTCAACTTGTTATCTTGTAAACTCGTCAACTCTTTACCTTGTTACCTCGTCAACTCATCCATTCTTACATATTCATTCCGCCGTCAACCTGAATAACCTGCCCACTGATGTAGCTTGAAAGGTCGCATGCTAAGAACAAGGCACAGCTGGCAATATCTTCAACCGTTCCACCACGACGTAATGGAATCTTTGAAATCCACTCTTTGCGAATATTGTCCGGCAATGACTGGGTCATAGCTGTATCGATAAAGCCTGGCGCAATGGCATTTGCACGTATTCCCTTGGGTCCCATTTCCTGTCCTACCGATTTAGCCAAAGCGATCATCCCAGCCTTAGAGGCAGCATAGTTAGCTTGGCCGGCATTACCATGTACGCCTACTACCGACGCCATATTGATGATAGACCCTTGACGTTGACGCATCATAATAGGTACACATGCGTGTATAAAGTTGAACGCACTTTTTAGATTGACGTTGATAACAGCGTCCCATTGTGCCTCGGTCATGCGCAACATCAGGCCATCTTTGGTGATGCCAGCATTGTTCACCAATATATCAACAGAACCGAAATCCTCTTTTATTTGTGCTACCAATTCGGCTGTATTGTTAAAATCTGCAGCATTGCCAGCATAGCCCTTTGCTTTGACACCCAAAGCAGATAACTCACGTTCTGTCTCCTTTCCTCCATGTTCATCGTCAACAACTAAATCGGTAAAGGCGATATTCGCACCTTCTTGTGCAAAACGCATAGCAATGGCTTTTCCTATGCCACGTGCAGCCCCTGTAACGATGGCTGTCTTTCCTGTTAAAAGTCCCATATTTTTTTAAGTGTATAATTAAAATTAATAGAATGATATCAAAAAAAATTGATGTTGTTTATTTAGAATTGTTCTTTCCCAAAGCTCCATAAACCATCTTCGCAACCAAAGGTTTGCTGCTCTCTTCGGTAAGGCCATGCCCCAAGCGTCCATAAATGAATGGAACTTCAAGTCCTTTAATACAATAATGTGTGATTTCAGCAATCAAATTCACATTATCAATATCGAAATCGCCATCTGCTCTTCCCTGCGAGTACACTCTACGAAACAAGTCTATTTCGTCAGCGTCGAACTTTTTTCTTACCTTTTCTACCATCCAAATGTTACGAAAGAACTCGGCTCGCAAGTTGCCGTTTCGCACCACTGTTTCGCGAATCATGCTAAGATGCGTATAAATCAGTTCGATAATCTTGTCTTGTGGTGCTATCTTCTTAGTAGCAACCTCATCTAACTTGTCGCTCAATCGTTCAAGTTCCGACTCAATGACCGCATAAAATACTTCTTCTTTACTACTAAAATAGGTATAGAGCGTCCGTCTTCCTTTTCCAGAGGTCATCGCAATGTCGTTCATCGTTGTATTGGCAACACCATTTTTAGCAAATAATTTGCGTGCTACATCTACCAATATTTGTCGCGTTTTTGAAATAGACATTCGTATTTCCTCCTTATTTTTATCGTTGCACATCTGTCGTACCATGTGCAAATGTATATTTTTTATTTGACCGATGCAAGTATATTTATCAAAAAAAAGCGAGCACACTAAATATTTTATGGAAGATTTATATGGATGAATAATTGCTTATTACAGACAGAAATGGTCAACTGTTTTTGTCTTTTTGAGCATGTGTTTTCAAATTAAGTATAAAAATATTTTGGTTTTTAAGAAAAAAGTCTTACCTTTGCAACCGCAAATAAGAAATAACATCGCGGAGTGGAGCAGTTGGTAGCTCGCCAGGCTCATAACCTGGAGGTCACATGTTCGAGTCATGTCTCCGCAACTATTACGCTCGGAAGTCCTTTGTACAGGGGATTTCCGAGCGTTTGCAGTAAATAGGTCGGACGAATTTCGGACGATGTTTCGGGTCACATTGGTTGCGTGAGTGAACAATGTAAAAGCATTTCTATTTTAGAAAAGCTCTAATCCTCCAGCAAGAAATAGCAAGATTCGTGAGAATAGAATTCTGCCAGCGTTCGCTCATAGTTGCTTCCGCCTATCGGTTCGTTGTCATTGTCACCTCGGCGGCAGGAAACACCACAGGAGTTGAGACGCGTAAGGTTTTTAAGGGAAAGACGTAATAAAATTTACTTTTATTCGTTCATTCAAAGATGACAAACGAGAATCGCAACAAAACCTATACCCATATCTTAAAATACACTGGTCTGTTTGGCGGTGTACAAGGTCTTGGCATCTTGGTAGGCATTGTTCGCAATAAGTTGGTGGCTCTTCTTCTCGGTGCCGAGGGAATGGGACTGATGTCGCTCTTCAATTCCACAACTAAACTGATTAGCGACTCCACTAATTTTGGATTAAGTATGAGTGCCGTTAGGGAACTGTCTGCAGCTTTCGAACAGCACGATGAGACCAACATGAGACGTTGTATTGACAGTGTGCGACTGTGGAGCATGTTGACGGCTCTGTTGGGTATGGCGGTGTGCATGATGATAAGTCCTATACTCAGTCGGTGGGTTTTTGGTTGGGGCGACCACTCTTTGCATTTTGTTTTGCTGTCGATAGTGGTATTCCTAATGGCAGTGACGGGGGGAGAGTTAGCCGTTTTGAAAGCCTTACGACAACTCAAATCGTTAGCGAAAATCTCTTTTCTCAACATCGTAGGCGCATTAATTACCTCCATTCCATTGTTCTACATCTGGCGTCAGGCCGCTATTGTTCCTTCACTCATCATTGTCGCTTTGACACAAATGCTGCTCACTATTTATTACTCTCATAGACAATACGCTATACATTTTAACTGGAGCAAAACTTTGTTGTTACGGGGAAGTCCTATGCTCAAGATTGGAGTGGCTTTTGTGCTGGCTGGTATTTTGGGAAGCAGTGCCGATTTTCTAATACGTCGTTACCTTAATGTACTGGGATCGGTAGAAACCGTTGGACTGTTTAATGCAGCTTATATGATGACAATGACGTATGCGGGTTTGGTGTTTTCTGCCATGGAAACCGATTTCTTCCCACGCTTGTCGTCTATCAAGCACACAGGTGCGCTGTTGAACGAAACGGTCAACAGTCAGATAGAAGTGTCATTGTTGCTCATTTCGCCTATGTTGGTGGTGTTCATGGTAGGTGTACCGGTGTTGTTGCCGCTGCTGTATAGTCGAGAGTTCGTGTCGCTTCAAGTCATGGTACAGACCTTGGTGCTGGCGATGTATTGGCGAGCTGTTAAACTTCCCATTGCTTATATTCCGTTGGCAAAAGGTAATTCGAGGTTGTACCTCCTCGTAGAGGCTATTTACGATGTTGTCCTGGTGCTGGCTGTTATTGCAGGATTCCACTATTATGAGTTATTAGGCGCAGGAATAGCAATCACCCTGGTTTCAGCATTGGATTTTTTTATGCTATTTTATTTTATGCACACCACCTATCAATATAATATATCTTATTCGGTGTGGCAATATTTAGGCATCCAACTCATGTTTGGCTTGTTCACTTACGGCTTGGTGTTGTCAACCCATGGTTGGGTGTATTGGGGTGGAGGTGCTGTGCTTGTCCTGTTGAGTCTGTGGGTGTCTTTGCGTATATTGAGAAAAAAGACCGACTTGTGGACACGTCTAAAATCACGAGTATGGAAAAAATAGCATCATTTGCCATATTGGTGGCGGTTTATAATGGTAGTGAGTATCTGAAAAGATGCTTAGATTCGTTGCTACAACAAACCCTCAAAGATATTCAAGTGATTTGTATAGACGACGGCTCTACGGACAAATCTTGGGAAATATTACAGTCGTATGCAGCTATAGACCGACGAATTGAGATTCTTCATCTAAGTCAAAACTATGGAGCAGCACATGCCCGCAACGAAGGCGTTCGACATATCAACGCTCGTTACACCACGTTTTTAGATTGCGATGATACGTTTGCGCCCGATGCCTTGGAACAGGCTTTACAGGTTTTTGAAAAGCATCCACAAGTAGACTGTGTGCTTTTCAAGCTCCTCACCCTTGGAAGAGACAATTTAACGGCGCAGGAATATGCCATGGATTTTTTTCAAGAAAGGTCTGGATACGAGGCATTCAAAGACAGCTTGACGTGGAAAATTCATGGCGTTTATGCTGCGAAAACTTCCCTTTTTAAACAATTCCCGTACGATGACACGTGTAAGACCTACAGTGATGACAACAGTACACGACTGCATTATTTGTTTTCTAAGCAAGTGAGTTGTTGTCATGGAGAGTACTACTACCACTATAATCCCCACTCGGCAACACGTGCGATTAGTGGCAGCAGGTTTGATTATCTTCGTGCCAACGAAAGTATGAAGAAGCAGTTGATACAACTTAACGTAAGCGATGATGTTTTAACGATTTATGAAAATGTACGCTGGCTGGTATTGATAGATTTATATTATTTTCATTATTCCTACAGAAAACAGCTTTCTGCCGAGGATTCTGCGATGGGCATGCGTGAACTTCATCGCATATGGAGTGGTATCGAGGTGCACAGGTTATACAAAAGACTAAAGTATAAATTCGGGTATATGCCACTACGCTTTTCTTGGCGGATGTTCAGAATCCAAGAAGAACTCTATTTTACCCTCAGGTCTATTTTTAGAAAAGATATCCAGCAGACTAAGAATCAGTGAAATATCCCAAGCACTGGCATCAAAAGAGCTACCAAATAAGGTCTTCAAAGAATTTTCATATAAATGTTTTGCCAAATTCACATTATATTTATTACCTTTGTGAAGTTTTTAGAGCGCACTATAGTTATATAGATGTTAAGAACAATTCTATAGATTTCCCCTCATTGGGATTTGACAAAGAAAATCGAATATATGAAGCAGATTACAACAATTGGTATTTTAACTTCTGGTGGAGATGCTCCTGGTATGAATGCAGCCATACGTGCGGTAACGCGTGCTGGTATCTGTAACGGTTTTAAGATAAAAGGTATCTATAAAGGTTATGATGGATTGATAAACGATGAAATTAAAGATTTCACGACCGAAAATGTGAGCGGCATCATCATGTCTGGAGGTACTATCTTAAAAACAGCTCGTTCTTTAGAATTTTTAACGCCCGAAGGAAGAAAGAAGGCTTATGAGAATATTCAGAAACATTCTATTGGTGCTTTGGTAGTAATAGGTGGTAATGGATCGTTGCGTGGTGCAATTGAATTTGCAAGCGAATATGACGTCCGTTGTATTGGGCTTCCTGGAACAATTGATAATGACCTCTATGGAACCGATTCTACCATTGGCTACGACACTACACTGAATACCATTGTAGAGTGTGTAGACCGAATTCGGGACACAGCACAGAGCCATGAGCGCATTTTCTTTGTTGAAGTCATGGGGCGTGATGCAGGATTTTTAGCTCAAAATAGTGCCATTGCTTCAGGAGCTGAAGCAGCTATCATCCCTGAAGACAGCACTGATGTAGACCAGTTGGGGCATTTTATGGAACGCGGAATTCGTAAATCTAAGCGTTCTTGCATTGTCATTGTCAGTGAGAGTCCAAAGTGTGGTGCATTGTATTATGCCGATCGTGTGAAAAAAGAGTTCCCTGGTTACGATGTACGCGTATCTATTTTAGGACATCTGCAACGTGGAGGAAGCCCGTCGGCACACGATAGAATCTTAGCCAGCAGGACAGGTGTTGGCGCAGTAGAAGCCATTATGCAAGGACAGCGCAACATTATGATTGGTATTAAAAACAACGAAATAGATTATATACCATTGACTGAGGCTATTCGGAGCGATAAGCCTTTTGACAAGAAGCTCATCAAGGTACTCGACGAACTGAGTATATAAAAAGGTAGCCTAAGGCATGAAGTCTAAAATATGTTAATATAACAAACTGTTCTGTTAATATAATATTTGTACAAGTAAGCAATCAAAGTATTTTTGTATATTTGCACAGCTAAAGTTTTTTTATTTTTAGAAAATAGTTTCATATAAATATAAAAAGTTATGTCACAAGTGAATGGACATATTTCCCAGATTATTGGACCTGTTATTGATGTTTATTTTGATACGAAAGGTCAAGATCCAGAGTCTGTCTTACCCAAAATATACGATGCGCTGATCGTAAAACGTGAAGACGGTAGCGATTTGGTGATTGAAACACAACAGCACATCGGCGAGGACACGGTTCGCTGTGTAGCCATGGATAACACAGACGGCTTGAGACGTGGCTTGGAAGTGATTGCAACAGGTAGTCCGATAACCATGCCATCAGGAGATCAGATTAAAGGTAGAATGATGAATGTGATAGGGGAGGCTATTGATGGAATGGAACAACTGTCGAAGGAGAAACCTTATCCCATTCATAGGCAGCCACCTGTTTTTGAAGATTTATCCACGCATAAGGAAATGTTGGCCACAGGTATCAAAGTGATAGACTTGTTAGAGCCTTATATGAAAGGTGGAAAAATTGGTTTGTTCGGCGGTGCTGGTGTAGGTAAGACCGTCCTCATTATGGAGTTGATTAACAACATTGCGAAAGGACATAATGGCTATTCTGTATTTGCGGGTGTTGGTGAACGAACCCGTGAAGGTAACGACTTGATTCGAGATATGATTGATTCAGGCGTTATCCGCTATGGCGAAAAATTTAAGAAAGCAATGGATGAAGGCAAGTGGGACCTGTCTTTAGTTGACCCAGAAGAACTGCAGAAGTCGCAAGCCACCTTGGTATATGGTCAAATGAACGAACCACCAGGTGCTCGTGCGTCGGTAGCCTTATCAGGTCTGACCGTTGCAGAAGAGTTTCGTGATAGAGGAGTAAATGGAGATGGACAAGGTGGAGATATCATGTTCTTTATTGATAATATCTTCCGTTTTACTCAGGCAGGTTCAGAAGTTTCAGCCTTATTAGGGCGTATGCCTTCTGCTGTAGGATACCAACCGACTTTAGCTTCTGAAATGGGAACGATGCAAGAGCGCATTACTTCTACCAAAAATGGGTCTATTACGTCTGTACAGGCGGTGTATGTTCCTGCGGACGACTTGACAGACCCAGCTCCTGCGACCACTTTTACACACTTGGATGCCACTACTGAACTCAGTAGAAAGATTACGGAGTTGGGTATTTATCCAGCTGTTGATCCATTAGGTTCGACTTCTCGTATTTTGGATCCACTGATTGTGGGTAAAGAGCACTATAACTGTGCACAAAGAGTTAAACAAATTCTTCAGCACTACCAAGAGTTACAGGACATCATCGCTATTTTGGGTATGGACGAGTTGTCCGATGAAGATAAACAGATTGTGAATCGTGCACGTCGTGTACAGCGTTTCCTCTCGCAACCCTTTACTGTTGCAGAGCAGTTTACTGGCTTGAAGGGAGTAATGGTTCCGATAGAAGATACCATTAAAGGATTTAATATGATTCTTGACGGTGAAGTAGATGATCTTCCAGAACAAGCATTCATGAATGTAGGAACAATAGAAGATGCTATTGAAAAAGGCAAGAAGCTGCTCGCAGCAGCCAAAAGCTAACTTATAGAAACTATAAAAGCGACCAACAATAATGCTTCGACTAAAAATTATATCTCCAGAAAAAAGAATCTTTGACGGTGAAGTTAATCGTGTAACTGTGCCAGGAACTCTTGGAGAGTTTGAAATTTTAGTGAATCATGCGCCCATCATCTCTTCTCTTGAGTCTGGAAAGGTGAGCTACGAAATAGCGACAGGCGAGCTTAAGCAGTTAGAAATAGAGAGTGGATTTGTTGAGGTACAAAAGAATGTAATTAGTTTATGTGTTGAACTATAGCCACAAAGGATGAATGATATTAAGCTAATCAAGAGACGCTACATGACACAAAGTTTTTTGCTGTTAACAGCATTAACTTTGATTGGTGTCTTGGTAATGAAAATAGGAAAAGTTGACCATATGGTTACACCACTCATTGTGGGGTTGACTTTTGCCTTGATAATTGAATTGGCTGATATCATAGTGTGGAGTAGGATTGCTCAAAAACAGGCAGACTATCTTCCAACATTCTTCATGGCAGTATCAAGTGTTAGAACGCTTGCAGCAATCGGAGTGATGTTTGTTTTCTTCCTTGTGATGGAGAGAGCGACCATTTTGGTATCATGTCTGACTTTCATGAGTTATTATTTGACTATTTTGATACATCACTCATTGTTCTTCATTGCTAAAAACAAGGCGCAATCAAGTGAAACTAAATGACCCGATAACGTTGAATAAAGGATGAAAAAAATAAGAACGATACTGTTTTGCTTATCTTTATTACTGGCACCTGTACAGTTAATGGCCAGTAATTCAGAGGGGGAGGCATTGAATATTCCGGAGATTGTGTTGGAACATTTGTCCGATTCTTATGAATGGCACATTGCTACTTTTAAGGGTAAGCATCTCAGCTTACCATTGCCTATTATTGTGAAAAGTGAAACGACAGGTGAATGGTATGTGGGTACGGCAAAGAATTTACCAAAACAGTTCTTTTTCGATGAAGAGCATCATGGAAAAATTTACGAACATGTAGGCAACGGAGAAACTGCTCGTCCTATTGATTTAAGTATAACAAAGGTTGTTGTACAAATTTGGATTGTTGTTGTTGTCTTGATTTTGGTATTTTTAAGTTGTGCCAAATGGTATAAGAATGCCGATGAAAAAACGGAAACACCTAAAGGCTTTGTTGGAGTCATGGAGATGTTTGTGATGACGATACATGACGACTTGATTCGTCCCTCTGTAGGAGAAAAGAATTATCAACGTTTTGCGCCCTATCTATTAACGGTATTCTTCTTTATTTTAACTTGTAACCTCATAGGTTTAATTCCTATATTCCCAGGTGGTACCAATATTACGGGAAATATCAACATTACACTGTTCTTAGCTGTTTGTTCGATGATAGCCATCAATTGCTTTGGTTCAAAAGAATATTGGAAAGATATTTTTTGGCCTCACGTACCACTATTCCTAAAAGTACCAGTACCACTGATGCCTGTTATCGAATTATTTGGAGTGTTCACGAAGCCCTTTGCACTGATGATTCGTCTCTTTGCCAATATGATGGCAGGCCATGCTGTGATTCTTAGTTTTACCTGTGTCATCTTCTTAGGTTGGAACATGGGTGTAGGATATGGGTTAGGGTTGAATCTCTTTAGTGCGGTGATGCTTCTTTTCATGAATCTGTTAGAGGTATTAGTCGCCTTTATTCAGGCTTATGTCTTTACGATGCTTAGTGCGGTGTTCATTGGATTAGCACATCCAGAACCAGAAACATCCATATAAACTTTCATAGAATAGATTTCTAAAATTAATAACAAAAAATAAACGAATTATGATGATTTCAACATTATTAGCAGCAGAAGGATTAGCACAGCTTGGCTGTGGAATTGGTGCAGGTATTGCAACAGTCGGTGCAGGTATCGGTATTGGTAGAATTGGTGGTAATGCCATGGATGCCATTGCTCGTCAACCAGAAGCTTCAGGTAAGATTACATCAAACATGATTTTAACATCTGCCTTCATTGAGGGATGTGCGCTCTTCGCAATTGCAGCTTGTGCTTTCCTTATTAAATAATAAACTATAATAGAATGGAGAATTTACCATCAATATTAACTCCTGATCTTGGACTCCTCTTTTGGATGTTCTTGGCTTTCTTGGTGGTCTTTTTTGTACTTTCGAAATACGGTTTTCCTGTCATCATCAATATGGTGGAAAAACGTAAATCCTATATTGACGACAGTCTTCGTAAAGCACATGAGGCCTCTGAACGTTTAGCCAAAATTCAACAAGAAGGAGATGCAATTCTTCATGATGCTCGTGAAAAGCAAGCGGTTATGTTAAAAGAGGCTGCTGCTACTCGAGACTCTATTGTGGAGAAAGCACATGTGAAGGCAAAGGATGAAAGTTCTCGTCTAATCAGTGAAGCACGAACAGAAATAGACATTGAGAAACAAAATGTCATTCGAGATATTCGTTCTCAGGTCGCTGAACTTTCTGTTCAAATAGCAGAAAAGGTTATTCGTGAAGAACTTGCTTCCAAAGATAGCCAGATGGAGTTGATTAACAAGTTACTGAATGATATATCGGTTGAAAAGAACCAAGCATAGAAGATAAGATGAACACAGGCGTAATATCTGTTAGATATGCTCGTGCATTGCTCAAATGTGCACTTGAAAAGCATGTAGAGGACAACGTATTTCAAGAGATGCTGGCACTCAGTCACAGCTATGCTCACATCTCTGATTTGAGGCAAACGATTGACAATCCCATGCTGCATCAAGATAAGAAGCAGGAACTGATTGAGTTGGCTTGTGGAACAAATCCCACACAGCTAACGAAAGATTTTATTCGTTTGGTGTTAAGTGCAGGACGAGAAAATATCTTGCAATACATTTTCACATCTTATATTACTTTGTATCGTCAACAGAAGCATATCATTAGCGGAAAATTGATTACTGCTACAGCTGTTACAGAAGATATCGAAAAGCGAATGGAAGCGGTGGTTCATAGCCAATCGAAGGGAACAATTAATTTCCAGTCAGAAGTAAATCCAGATATCATAGGCGGTTTCATCCTTGAATACGATTCGTATAGGATGGATGCCAGTGTACAAACAAAGCTTAACAAAATTCTGAAACAGCTAAAAAAATAATTTAAACAAAGCATAAAATGTCAGATAAAATAAAACCAAGTGAAGTATCAGAAGTACTACTTCAGCAGTTGAAAGGCATTCAAACAGATTTGAAATTTGAAGAAGTAGGTACTGTTCTCAATGTAGGAGATGGTGTTGCCAGACTTTACGGATTGAGAAATGCTGAGGCCAATGAATTGTTGGAGTTTGAAAACGGCACGATGGCCATTGTGATGAACTTGGAGGAAGACAATGTAGGGTGCATCCTCTTAGGTCCTACATCCGGCATTAAGGAAGGTATGACAGCAAAACGTACCCACCGTATTGCCTCTATTCGTGTAAACGATTCTATGCTTGGACGCGTTATCAATCCACTGGGAGAGGCTATTGATGGGTTGGGAGAGCTTGATTTGACCGAAAGTTTCGAGATGCCTTTAGAGAGAAAGGCTCCTGGTGTTATTTATAGACAACCTGTAAAAGAACCACTCCAGACGGGTATTAAAGCCGTTGACTCAATGATTCCTATTGGACGTGGACAGAGAGAGCTGATTGTTGGTGACAGACAAACAGGAAAAACAGCCATTGCACTGGATACAATTATCAACCAAAAGAGTTTTTACGAGGAAGGAAAGCCTGTATATTGTGTCTATGTAGCGATAGGGCAAAAGGCATCCACTGTTGCCAATCTCGTTCAAATACTTAAAGAACACGGGGCTTTACCTTATACTATAGTAGTATCAGCTACAGCTGCTGACCCTGCAGCAATGCAATATTATGCGCCATTTGCAGGAGCTGCTATCGGTGAATACTTCCGCGATCGTGGCGAATCTGCATTGGTGGTATATGATGACCTTTCTAAACAAGCCGTTGCCTACCGTGAAATCTCATTGATATTGCGTCGCCCTTCAGGACGTGAAGCTTATCCAGGAGATGTGTTCTATCTTCACTCACGCTTATTGGAAAGAGCTGCTCGTATCAATGACCAGCAAGAAGTTGCTGAAATGATGAACGATCTGCCAGAATCTCTGAAGGGACATGTCAAGGGAGGTGGTTCGCTGACGGCACTGCCTATTATAGAAACACAGGCTGGTGACGTTTCTGCTTACATTCCAACCAACGTCATTTCGATTACCGACGGACAGATTTATTTGGAAAGTAACCTGTTTAACCAAGGATTCCGACCTGCTATTAATGTAGGAATTTCGGTTTCTCGTGTGGGTGGTAGTGCTCAAATCAAGAGTATGAAGAAAGTGGCAGGAACATTGAAGATTGACATGGCGCAATACAGAGAGTTAGAGGCTTTCTCTAAATTCTCAAGTGATATGGATTCTGTCACTGCAATGACATTGGATAGAGGTCGTAAAAACAACCAACTTTTGATACAGCCGCAGTATAGTCCCATGCCTATAGGCGAGCAAGTTGCCATTATGTACTGTGGTGTAAATGGCTTATTTGCTGATGTTCCAATTGATAGCGTTCGTGAATGTCAAGACACTTTCTTGGAAACAATGAGGACAAAATATGCCGATGTTTTGAAAACTTTAGCCTCAGGTCAATTAACAGACGAAGCCATTGAAACGATAAAATCGACAATGGCTGATGTGACTGCACAGTATCAAGCTTCATAATTATGCCATCACTCAAAGAAATTAAAACCCGCATTGCCAGTGTAAAGAACACAAGGAAGATTACGAGTGCCATGAAAATGGTTTCGTCAAGTAAGCTTCATCATGCGCAAATTCAAATAGAGAACATGCTTCCATACGAAAATATGTTGGAACATATTCTTAAATCATTCTTGGCTTCGACACCCGAAAATGATACCATTTTTGATAAAAAGCGTTCAGAAATTAAAAGAGTTGCTTTGGTTGTTTTTGCATCGAATAGCAGTTTGTGCGGTAGTTTTAATGGCAATGTTCTGAAACTCATGATGCAGGTTATCGAAGAGTATCGCCACTTGGGAAAAGATAATATTGTAATCTATCCCATTGGTAGGAAAGTTTTTGATAAAGTAAAGAAGTTAGGATTTACACCTGCAGGAAACTTTAATCATTTGGCGGACAAACCGAATGCCCACGAGTGTCAAAAGGTAGCTCGTGAAATCACAAAGAAGTTTGCGCAAGGTGAGCTTGATCAAGTAGAGATCATTTATCATCACTTCAAGAGTGCTGGAACACAAATTCTAAAACGCAAGACATTCTTACCCATTGATTTAAGTACAGAGGTGGGTGTGGATAATGATCGTGACTTGTCTTCGGATCTTGCAACCGCTAAAGCGCAAGAATACTTGCGAAAGAATAAAAAGACAGCGAGCAAGAAGGCTGCAGAAGAAGCAAAGCCATTGAATGATGATTTTATTGTTGAGCCAGATATTAGAACTGTGTTAAGTTCATTAATTCCCAAGCAGTTGCATCTCATGTTTTATACCGCCTTGTTAGATAGTGTTGCCAGTGAACATGCTGCCCGAATGGTGGCGATGCAAACAGCAACAGACAATGCTGATGAGTTGCTAAGCTCCTTAAACTTACAGTTGAATAAGAGTAGACAGCAAGCGATTACCAATGAGTTGCTTGATATTGTTGGTGGCTCGATAAATAATTAATTATCAATAGGAGAGAGGTAATGAGTGCGTGGGGGAAGCACCTACTCCTGTTTTAGATTTCCCATAAAGATCATATCAGACTGAATAGCAAAGTAAGATATGGTCTTTTTTTATGCCTTCCTTCGCAGCATGCCCGAGATGGAAGACTTATGGTTGATGATATTGTGAGTTTTCAACTGGTAATACATTAAGTAACAGCAATTTGCAACCATGTACTTAAAAGCGAACAAAGAAGGCTTATCAATCTATTGAAAAGATTGGAACAGCAGAAGAACTCAAAAACGGAAATCGTATCCTTTTGCTATATCCAAGAAGCGGAAGATGAGGGATTCAAACCCCCGATACCCAAAAAGGGTATACCGGATTTCGAGTCCAGCGCATTCGGTCACTCTGCCAATCTTCCTAATTTGCCTTGCAAAAGTAAACATAATTCTGCAATCTCCAAAATTTTAGACCATTTAATTCTTTGGGAACAATTCAACGTCAACGCACAGCTATGTTTGTATGGATAAGAATAAACGTCCTCCAACATCCCCTCAAAAACTTATTTTCTTTTTGGTTTTGTCTTTGTGCCACACGATAATAACAAGGTTTTTTGTTAGTTAAGGGCTGGTTCTATAAATTACCACCGCATATAGTCATTAAAATTTTATGAAATACGTTTTGTTATCTTTTGGCTTCTTTTTTGTTCAAAATGTAAGATTGTTCAGTCGTGTAGCTCGCTACACTCCTTCACGCTCTTGCATTTTGACCTCAAAAATAAGCTCAAAATCTAACAAAGCTAATTTATAGAACCAGCCTAAAATCTTTGGTTATTTTCAGAAAATATTTTACAACGCCCCTTGCATAGCTGCGATATTTTCAACTACCTTCCTCCTTCGTTCAAAATATTGAAATTATGAGCAATTTTCATAAAGTGTTGTATTTCAATATGATATATAAATTTTGAAGAAATTCGGCTCCTCAGATAGTCTTTTTTTTCTTGAAATACATCACTTCAATACGACTATTAACATGCTTCAAGCACTTTAAGTCGTGTTATTAGTGCCCTTATAACATGTTTCCAATCGCCTTAACTCAATGCTATAGGACAGAAAACAAGTTTTCTTGGCCGTTTTTGTGCATAATAGCATAGAATTTGTGGCTTGATTTTTTCTATTTTGTCTTTTTTCAACGCTCATTTTATTGTCATTTTTTAGGACAAATTACACAAATAAAAAACTGATAAAAAATAAGAAAAAGCAGAAATTTTCGTGTCTCTTATATTCGTCAAAAAAGATGAGAAGTTTACAAATCGTTTGGGATTTTCTACCGAGTTCATTAAAATCTTGGCACCCGTTGTAAGTGCGTATAGCAATTGTGTGGCTACCAATATGAATCCTTTTAGTCCTCAAAATTAGTAAACAAACAGCAAACTGAAAAAGAAGATATAAGTTTGTTAATGATAAGTTTTTTTGTTACCTTTGCGCTCTAAATAACAAAACATATCTAATAAAGTATATTTATGGGTAAAAGATTTGCCGAACATCAAGGTTTGAATTTGAAGAAAACTAACGAAGAGATATTGGCGAAATGGGAAAAGAACGACATTTTTCATCGCTCTATCAAAGAAAGGGAAGGCTGTCCACAATTTATATTTTTTGAAGGTCCTCCCTCGGCAAATGGACACCCTGGTATTCATCACGTGTTGGCACGTGCGATTAAAGATACTTTCAATAGATACAAGACGATGCAGGGGTTTCATGTCTTGCGCAAAGCAGGATGGGATACTCATGGACTGCCTGTTGAGTTAGGCGTTGAGAAAGAGTTGGGCATTACTAAAAAGGATATCGACAACAAAGCATCTGAACACTACATCTCTGTTGAAGATTACAACAGAAAATGTCGGGAAAACGTCATGAAATTCACGGAGGAATGGCGTCGCTTGACTGAAGAAATGGGCTATTTCGTAGATTTAGACCACCCATATATCACTTATGATAATAAATATATAGAAACCCTTTGGTGGCTTCTAAAACAATTATATAACCAAGGTCTATTATACAAAGGTTATACCATACAACCCTATTCACCTGCTGCTGGAACGGGATTGAGTTCACACGAACTTAATCAGCCCGGATGTTATCGTGATGTGAAAGATACGACTGTCACAGGTCTGTTCAAACTTACTCCTGATAGTGTGGCACAGTTGGATGAGGCGCAAGACTTAAATTCATGGGGAGATACCTATTTCATCGCATGGACTACCACGCCATGGACGCTTCCTTCTAATACAGCACTGTGTGTGGGTCCAAAGTTCGATTATGTTTCGATACAGACTTACAATCCATATTCAGCCCAGCCAATAAACATCATCATGGCGTACGAAAGAGTGAGTGCATATCTTTCCGCAGAGGGTGAAGTGGCAAGGGATGTCGACTTGCCTGCTTTTAGTAAGGGAGACAAAGTAGTACCCTACAAGATTATCAATCACCACAAAGGAGAGGAACTTGAAGGACTTCATTACGAGCAACTGATGCCTTGGGTAAAACCCACGGAAAAGGTGGACAGCAATGCTGCACCATTCATCACCAAGTATGCTCAGGCTCATCCCGACAAAGTATTTGTGGCAGAAAATAACAAAGATCACTTTGTTGAAATGGAAAGTGAAGCTTTCAGAGTGATTCTTGGCGATTATGTTACCACTGATGATGGAACAGGTATCGTACATATCGCACCTACTTTTGGTGCAGATGATGCTAAAGTGGCAAAAGATGCACATATACCAGCACTTTATCTCATCAATAAAAAGGGGGAAACTCGCCCGATGGTCGATCTTCAAGGAAAATATTACAACCTTGTAGAGCTGGATCAAAATTTTGTGGATAAATGTGTTGATGTTGTCGAATACCACAAGCATGAAGGTGACTATGTAAAGAATGCTTACGATCCTCAATTTAATCCAAATGGAATTTGGGATGTAAAAGCTTCGGAAAAAGCTGATGATTTAAACATCGTGATGTCATTGGAAATGAAAATGGAAGGCTCTGCCTACAAGATAGAGAAACATGTACATAACTATCCTCACTGTTGGCGAACCGATAAACCTATCTTATATTATCCGTTGGACAGCTGGTTTATCAAGGATACTGCGAAGAAAGAGCGTATGGTAGAACTCAATAATACCATACGTTGGCAACCAGAGTCAACAGGAACAGGAAGATTTGGCAACTGGTTAGAGAGCCTGAACGACTGGAATTTGAGTCGTAGTCGTTTTTGGGGAACGCCTTTGCCAATTTGGCGAGATGATGAAAAAGGGGAGAAGTGTATAGGTAGCTTAGTCGAATTGTACGATGAAATAGAGAAAAGTGTTGCTGCAGGACAAATGAGTTCAAATCCAATGAAGGAAAAAGGATTTGTGCCAGGTGATTTCTCTAAAGAAAATTATGATAAGGTAGATTTGCATCGTCCCTATGTCGATCAGATAGTACTTGTCAATCACGAGGGGAAACCAATGTATCGCCAATCAGACTTGATAGATGTGTGGTTTGATAGTGGTTCTATGCCTTATGCCCAATTACACTATCCGTTTGAAGGAGAAATGGCTTTAGGACTTTCCTTGAAGAATGCAGAAGGACAGACACTGACAGGCGAGGACGCTCGTCAAGCGATGGTACAAAGTAATTATATAGGTACACCGATTCCACCAGCTTTCTTCCCCGCAGACTTCATTAACGAGGGCGTGGATCAAACGCGTGGGTGGTTTTTTACGCTCCATGCCATTGCCACCATGGTATTTGATTCCGTAGCTTTTAAGAATGTGATTTCAACAGGTTTGGTTCTTGATGCCAAAGGCAATAAGATGAGCAAACATTTGGGGAATGTCAAGAATCCGTTTGATATGATTGAACGGTATGGAGCTGATGCTGTTCGGTTCTATATGATGACAAACTCAAGTCCATGGGATAATCTGAAATTTGATGAAGAAGGAGTAGATGAAGTTCGCAGGAAGTTCTTTGGTACACTCTACAATACTTATTCATTCTTCGCACTATATGCAAATGTCGATGATTTTCAACCGACAGGTTGTTTTGATAAGACAAAGTTAAAAGATGCGCCAGAAATTGATAGATGGATTATTTCGAAATTGCATTCTCTCATCAAAGGAGTTGAAGATGATTTGAATAACTTTGACCCAACTCGAGCTGGGAGATTGATAGATACCTTTGTGAATGACGACTTAAGTAACTGGTATGTACGCCTTAATCGCAAACGGTTCTGGGGTAAAGAAATGAGTGAAGATAAGTTGTCTGCCTATAATACCCTGTATGAGTGCTTATTGACCATTAGCAAACTTGCTGCACCGTTTATACCTTTCTTTGCAGATCAACTGTATGCAGATTTGGGTGGAACCTTAGCAAGTGTCCACTTGGATAAATTCCCCAAAGTAGACCAGTCGCTCATTGATGAGGACTTGGAAGCAAGAATGGAGATTGCGCAGAAGCTAACCAGTATGGTTTTGGCACTACGAAGAAAAGTAAATATCAAAGTGCGACAACCACTCCAGCAAATTATGATTCCTGCTACAAGCGAAGAACAAAAACGCAGAATTGAAGCAGTTGCCGACTTGGTGAAAAATGAAGTGAACATCAAAGAAGTGAATTTTATTGAGGGTCAAGGAATGCTTGTCAAAAAAATAAAGTGTAATTTCCGCACCATGGGAAAGAAGTTTGGCAAGCTCATGAAAGGTATTGCGAACTATATGAATAATGTTTCACAAGATGATATTGCAATGCTTGAAAAGAACGGTCAGCTAACTTTCTATATAGACCAGCAAGAGGTAACCGTTAGTCGGGAGGATGTTGAGATAGTGAGTGAAGACATTCCAGGGTGGCTGGTTGCTAATGAGGGAAACCTAACCGTTGCTTTAGAGGTTGAATTAACTCCAGCATTGAAGAAAGAAGGAATAGCTCGTGAACTCATCAATCGTATTCAAAACTTACGAAAAGAAAACAATTTTGAAATTACCGACAGGATTGATGTGATCATTTCACCAAATGAAAACAGTGATGCTGCAATTCAAGATTACAGTGATTACATCAAAAGTCAAGTTCTTGCTAATCAAATTAAAATCAACGAGAACGATGGAGTAGAGACTGATTTTGATGATTTCCAACTTCATATCCTCATTGAAAAAAAGAATGTAATATAAAAGAGAATAGAGTTTGAAGAACTCAATTGATTAATTAGATAGATAAAATTTATCTGTATGGAACAGAAGAAACGTTATAGCGATGCGGAACTTGAAGAGTTCCAGGCTATTATAAACGAGAAATTAGCTTTGGCTCGTAGAGATTATACCAGCATGATGAAGCAAATCATGAATGAAGATGGTAATGACACTGATGATACGTCTCCTACCTATAAAGCATTGGAAGAAGGAAGCACGACACAGTCTAAAGAAGACTTGGTTCAGATGGCGGCTCGTCAACAAAAATTCATTCAAGGTTTGGAAGCAGCATTGGTTCGAATAAAGAATAAAACCTACGGAATTGATCGTATCACGGGCGAGTTGATTCCAAAAGAACGTTTAAGAGTGGTACCTCATGCTACTTTAAGCGTTGCATCTAAGAATGCAAGGAAACATTAATATTTTCTCTATTGCATTCTAATTAACTCACGGAGTATGAAAAGATACATCACAGACGGAAAGCTGGCTGCCATTATTGTCGTATTGATACTGTTGATAGACCAAATCATAAAGATAGCGGTCAAAACCAATATGGCGTTGGATGATTCCATTCGGATTACCAATTGGTTCTATATTCGATTTATAGAAAATAACGGAATGGCTTATGGTATAACCTTTATCAACAAATTAGTCTTGAGCCTATTCAGATTAGTTGCTATTGGCGTGATTATCTTCTATATGACCAAACTCTTGAAGCGACCACATACGAAGGGGTATATCATCTGTCTTTCTATGATTCTTGCAGGGGCTATGGGAAATATTATCGACTCTATGTTCTATGGGTTAATCTTCACACCTTCAACTCCTTATCAAGTTGCAGAGCTTGTTCCTTTTGGTTCGGGATACTCGTCTTTCTTACATGGTAAGGTGGTAGATATGTTTTATTTCCCTCTTATTGTGTCTACATGGCCTAATTGGGTTCCCCACTTCGGAGGACAAGACTTTATTTTCTTTTCTCCAATTTTTAATTTTGCCGATGCTTGCATCAGTGTTGGGGTGATAATCCTCTTGCTTTTTTATCGCAAAGACTTAGAGCATATTGGCAGTACCATTCAAGATAAAGAAACATCGATTAGCAAAAATGAGTAAGAAACTTCTTACATATTGTTTATGTTCGATATTCTATTTGCTGGCATTGATATCGTGTAAGCCCTCTGTTCCGAAACAATACATTCAAGAGGATAAAATGGAGGATATTTTATACGATTACCACTTGGCAGATGCGATGTACAAAGCAAATTATGAAGATGCTTCTTTAATGTTAAAATACAAGGCTGCTGTCTTAAAAAAGCATGGTGTTTCAGAAGCTGAATTTGATTCGTCGATGGTTTATTATACGCGTCACACCCGACTCCTGCAACATATTTACGAATCTTTATCAAATAGAATGAGTAAAGATGCTCTATCTTTGGGTGCTTCAGCAAGCCAAATCAATAGATATCAATTGAACTCTGCAAGCGGAGACACTGCTAATGTTTGGCGTGATAATCGGTCAATGGTTCTCAGTCCTTACAGACCTTTTAATGTAAGTTCTTACACTATTCAGGCAGATTCAACATTTAAGCCTGGCGATCGACTTTTTCTTAATTTCGATGCTCAGTTCATTTATCAAGATGGTACACGTGATGCGGTGGCTATTATGGCAGTAAAATTCAAAAATGACAGTGTGGCTACTCAAACTCTTTATGTATCAACGCCGAACCACTATACTACGCAAATTTCAGATGACAATAATGTTGGCATTAAAGAAATACGGGGTTATTTCTTATTGAATAATAACAATCCAGCAGATGCTTATAGTACAACATTCAAGCTCATGATATTGACCAACATCTCTTTGGTGAAAATACATGTACAAAAGAAAAAGACAAAGCAGCAATCTGATTCACTAAATGTGGATAGCACGCTCATGCATGACTCTCTGAGAGCTGCACCGAATCGAGGAATGCAACCAAAAAGGAGAGAGGTTGACGCTTCTCGTCCAGTACAAAGTGTGTCTCAATAATAAATTATAATCATCAAAAAATACTTAAACTTTATATCTATGAAAAGAACGAAGCAAATTTTTCAAATCCATGAGCATCTAACACGGGCTATCGCTTTTATAGCTTTATTCGTCGCTCTCCTTTTTAGTTCTCAAACAACAAAGGCGTGTACCAACTTTATTATTGGTAAAAATGCTTCTGTAGATGGTTCTGTCATTTGTACGTACAATGCCGATGACTATGGACTATTTATCGGACTTAATCATTTTCCTGCAGGAAAGCATCAAGCAGGTACAATGCGTGATATTTATGATTGGGATTCCAATGTTTATCATGGACAGATACCAGAAGCAGCCGAAACCTATAACGTGATTGGAAATATAAATGAATACCAAGTAACCATAGGCGAAACAACTTATGGAGGTCGTGAAGAAATGGTGGATACAACAGGTATTATTGATTATGGTTCACTGATTTACATTGCGTTGCAAAGATCTAAGACCGCCAGAGAAGCGATTCGTATCATGACAACTCTGACTAATCAATATGGATATAATAGTGAAGGGGAAACTTTCACCATTTGTGATCCAAATGAGGCTTGGATTATGGAGATGATGGGCAAAGGTCCTGGAAGCAAAGGTACCGTATGGGTAGCGATACGTATTCCCGATAATGCGGTGTGCGGTCATGCCAACCAAAGTAGAATTGGTAAATTTAATATGAAGGACAAGAAGAATGTTCTCTACTCTAAAGATGTTGTTGAGTTTGCAAGAAAGAAAGGTTGGTACACTGGTAAAGATGCAGATTTCTCATGGAAGGAAGCTTATGCAAAACCTGATTTCTCTGGACGTCGGTTTTGTGATGCGCGAGTTTGGAGCTTCTTCAATCACTTTCAAGATATGTCCAAGTATTTGCCATGGGCGTTAGGTAAAGATCCAAATGCTGAAGATATGCCGCTTTGGATTATCCCTGAAAAGAAAGTAAGTATTCAAGATGTACAGGTTTGCATGCGCGATCACTATGAAGGAACGCCCTTGGCAATAGATAGTGTTGATATTGGGGGAGGTATTTGGCAAATGCCATATCGTCCAACACCACTAAAGTATAAAGTTGGTGAGCAGACCTATTTTAATGAAAGACCAACATCCACCCAGCAGTCAGGATTTACGTTCGTAAGTCAGATGAGAAGTTGGTTGCCTCGTGAAATAGGAGGATTGCTCTGGTTTGGCAATGACGATGGAAATATGATAGCATATACACCTATTTATTGTGGAAACACATCGCAGCCTGAATGCTATCATACGCCGGGAGCAGATGCTGTAACATTTTCTGATAAAAATGCCTATTGGGTATGTAATTGGGTAAGCAATATGGTTTATCCTCGCTATCAGCAAATGTTTCCAGATGTGAAGGCAGTCCGTGATTCGTTAGAATTGTCATATTTCAAAAAACAGCATGAGGTGGAAGAAGAAGCTTTGCGTCTGTATAAAAACAACAAGGCAGAAGCAATCCAGTATCTCAACCAATATTCTAATGAGACAGCCCAACAGATGCTAAATCGTTGGAAACAATTAGCTATCTTCTTAATCGTGAAATACAATGATATGGCTGTTAAACCTGTGAAGAACGGACAATTCACGAGAACCAAAACTGGATTAGGCTCACGAGTAAAGCGTCCTGGCTTCCCCGCTTCTTATGCCAAAGAAATAGTTAGACGGACTGGCGATAAATATTTAGTTCCCTCGGAAAAATAGCATTTATAAGATAGAACTCTATATGCAACTAAACGAGTAGGAGATAAATACCAATAGTGTATTTATCTCCTACTCGTTAGATTTCTTATCCTAAATACTTCATGAGGATTTTTGCATTACCACTGTCACGGAGCTTGGCAATACTCTTTTCTCTAATTTGTCGAACACGTTCACGGGTTAACCCTAATTGATCGCCAATTTCTTCGAGTCCTTTTTCGTGACATCCGATACCGAAACATTCTTTAATAATGGTAATTTCGCGGTCTTTCAGCACCTTATTTAATACGGTGTTAAGCTCTTGTGCCATTGATTCATGGTCAACCTGTCTGTCCGTTCTACTGTCATCTCCACTTGGCATGACATCCAACATGGTGTTATCTTCACCGTCTTGAAATGGCGCATCAATGCTTACGTGATGCCCGTCTGCCATCATACTCTGTCCAATCTTCTCTTCGTCGATGTTTGTTGCATCAGATAATTCTGTGATAGAAGGGCGTCTATGATGTTCTTGTTCGAATCGGTTGATTTCGTGATTAATCTTATTAAGTGAGCCTACTTGATTCAATGGAAGTCTCACAATGCGACTTTGTTCCGCAATGGCTTGCAGAATGCTTTGTCGAATCCACCAAACAGCGTACGAAATAAACTTGAAACCACGTGTCTCATCAAACTTTTGAGCGGCTTTAATAAGTCCTATATTGCCTTCATCAATTAAGTCTGTCAGGGTAAGTCCTTGATGTTGGTATTGTTTTGCTACAGAAACGACGAATCTTAAGTTGGCTGTAACAAGCTTATCTTTCGCTCTTTCGCCTTCTGGACCGCCCTTTTTAATCTTTTGAGCGAGTTCTATTTCTTCGTCGATAGAAATCAAAGGGGCACGACCAATCTCCACTAAATACTTATCTAATGCTTCACTTGAACGATTGGTAATACTCTTCTGAATTTTTAATTGTCTCATCTTTGATATCCTTACTTCTAACTTTTGATTACAATATATTTATACACGCACGAAAAATGTGTGCAGAAAATCTGTACAAAGGTAAGGAAAAATATCGAGAATAACGAATGGTATCGCCTGTAAAATCTTTAAATAATTATAAAAAGAACTGTCATCTGGTAAATATAATAGCGATGTTGTTCCGAATGGCTGCTTTTGCTGACCATTTCATCTATCTGTTATTCTTTGATGTGGATAAGTGAGTTAGTGAGAATAGCCGCTAATCCACCAGTTGTAATACCAGAGGAAAATATATTCCGAATGGTCTCAGGCATTTGATTAAGAATGTCAGGTACCATTTCAACACTTAATCCTAAGGAAAAACTAATCGCCATAACAAGTATGGCTTTTCGGTTAATTTTGGTAGCGGCAATAATCTTAATGCCTGCTGCGGCAACAGTACCAAACATCAAGAGGGTAGCACCTCCTAAAACAGGAGCAGGAATTAAAGAGAAAACAATGCCTACTGCAGGGAACAGCCCCAGCAATATTAAGGCTCCTGCAATGTAATAACCCACATATCTACTTGCTATTCCTGTGAGTTGAATCATGCCATTGTTTTGGGCAAAAATGGAATTTGGGAATGAATTAAATATGGCAGCCAACATTGAGTTAAAGCCATCAGCAAGAATACCACCAGCGGCTCGCTTTTCAAACGTACGCCCTTGAATGGGTTCGCCCGAGATAAGGGAGTTTGCAGTGATGTCACCATAGGCTTCAATCGCTGTGATGAGATATACCAACCCTAAGGAGATGATCGCCGAAATGTCAAATCTAAAACCATATTTGAACGGTATGGGAATATTGAACCCACCATAATCCTGTGTCGCATCGAGTGGTATCATATTTAAGAAATACGCTACAACGCAGCCAATGGCTAATCCCAAAACGATAGAACTCATTCTTAAGATTTTGTTTGACGAACGATTAAAGAAAATGATGGTAAACAAAACCAATGCAGCCAACCCCAAATTCATTAACGAGCCAAAGGTTCCGTTAGCTTCTGCCGCTGCTCCGCCACCACAAGCGTTAATGCCTGCCTTGATGAGAGACATACCTATGAGCGTAACCACAATTCCAGAAACCAGCGGTGTAACAATCTTTTGAGTGTATTTCAAAATTCGACTGACAAACATTTCCACCACAGAAGCAAACATACAAGCTGTGAATATGTAGGCTAATGCTAATTCTGTATTTATTTTTCCACCAATCATGCCTAACATGCCAGCACCAATAATGGGGCCAATAAATGAAAAGCTTGTTCCTTGAATGCAAAGCAGTCCTGTTCCTATCGGACCTATGCGATGACATTGTATAAAGGTGGCAACGCCAGAAACAAATAATGACATAGATACAAGAAAGCCTGTTGTATGAAGGTCAAAGCTCAGTGCATTCGAAATGATTAAAGGGGGTGTGATAATTGCCACAAAAATAGCCAAAAGATGTTGCAGTGCTGCAAACAAGGCTTCTCTAAGTTGCGGCTTATCATGCAGACCATAAATTAAATCGGTTTGATGATGAAGGATAGGTTCTTGTGGTTTTGTTGAAGTCGTCATTTGTCGCTGGTGTTGTGAGTTAATCAATTCCTTTCAATTTGATTTTACAGTCATCAAGTGATTCAATCATCGCCAATGATTCGCATCTAACGCCTGTCGTTTCAATCACTTCACGACCATGTTGAAAAGTCTTCTCAATAATGAACCCCATGCCTACCAATTCTGCTCCTGCTTGTTGACAAAGGTCAATGATTCCTTTTGCTGCATTGCCGTAAGCAAGGAAGTCATCAATAAAAACAACCTTGTCTTGTGGGGTAAGGTAGTCTTTGCTAATAACTACATTATATTCCCGTTGCTTGGTAAATGAGAATACTGTAGTGGATAAGATGTTGTCCATAGTCGAAGCTTTCTTTTTCTTCGCAAATACAACAGGAAGATCCAACAAGAGTCCCATTACAATGGCGGGTGCAATACCTGAAGCTTCGATGGTTAATATTTTATTGATTTCAGTAGAACTGTATCTTTTTATAAACTCAATGGCAATGGCTTTCATTAAGTTGGGATCCATTTGGTGATTGATAAACTTGTCTACTTTTAGAATCCCACCAGAATAACAACGCCCGTCTTTCAAGATACGGTCAATTAATGTTTTCATTTGAGCTGCATTTTTGTAATGCGTGCAAAGTTACTAAAAAGATGCAAGAGCTAAGCAAAAATGCTTAGTATTTTGCATGGATAATGCACAACTTTTTTATTTAAGGTAGGGTAGCTTATCGTAAAAAATAATCTTTTTTCTTTTGTTTCAGTACCGTGTCTAACGAATAAATCGCATCACATTGCTTAACTCGTTCGCTGTAACAATAATTTCGCATCAATAAAAGAGTTGCGTTTTTCCTTGTTATTTTTACTTGGAACATCAGACGTTTTTGTCCTGTAATTTTACCAAAAAACGGCCATCTAAAATCTTCAAAATAGAAAAATTTAATAGGCAAACGCTCAACAAAAATGTGCTGATTTTGTCAAAATAGACGTCTTTTCAAGTTAGAACATTGACTTAACGCCCTTGGAAACACTCATTAGAGGTGTTATTTACATGACATAACAGCCTTAAAGCATGCAAATTGCAGGCTTATCTTAATGCTTTAGCCGCTAAAAAACGGTAAAAAAAGGAGTGAAAATAAATTCGTTATTCGTAACATATTCAATATCAACGAATTATAAAAGTCGCTCATTTTTAGCGTATTTGCGACCAACAATGCCGTTGGATGTTTTCACGCGAGTTATGAGAGGCACTTTGTAAAGAAAATTCAGCATTTATTTTCTTCGAACAAGGCAGTGCATTACCAATTTTATCAACGCGATTATATGATTGGATTTCATTGAAGGATAATGACTATAACAGAAGCCAAAAGCAGATTGTTCTTTACAATACCCCCCCTTCTTTGGCGAAATCTGCAGTTTCTTTGGTGTGAAATAACAGATACAAACATTTGCGATGTAAATAAAAATAATTATCTTTGCAAACTGAACAAATACACTTCATATTGAACGCTCTGCGGGCTTGAACAACCCTACAGTGGAGGTGAAAAGTGGAGATAATACCTTATATCGCTTGTTAGTATCAACTGACAAGGAGAGGAGGGTGTCTCTATTTTTCTAACCCCTTTGGAGGAGCATTCATGGGTGTGTTGATGTTTAGATACAGGTTTTTTCTTGTGCGATGAGTGATACGTTTTTCTCGCTATCAAGTTATTTTTTTTCTGTTTATTGAAATCCTGAATCGCTCACTTAGTTCAACATGAGATGAAATCTCACCTATAATATTCATGCTTTATTTTTATAATTTATGACAAATCGCAAAGTGGCTCTTATTACTGGTATTACCGGACAAGATGGAAGTTATCTTGCAGAGTTTTTGATTGACAAGGGATATGATGTACATGGTCTTCTTCGCCGTAGTTCATCTTTCAACACAGGACGTATAGAACATTTGTATTTAGATGAATGGGTGCGGGATATGAAACAGTCTCGCTTGGTGAATTTGCACTGGGCTGACATGACCGATTCGTCCTCTCTCATTCGTATCATTGGTGAGATTAAACCTACCGAAATTTATAATCTTGCAGCACAGAGTCATGTCAAAGTGAGTTTTGATGTGCCCGAATATACGGCAGATACGGATGCTATAGGGGTGCTCAGATTGTTGGAAGCTGTGCGTATTTGCGGCCTAGAAAAGAGTTGTCGTATCTACCAAGCCAGCACTTCCGAACTTTTTGGAAAAGTTCAAGAGGTGCCACAGAAAGAAACCACGCCCTTCTATCCACGTTCGCCCTATGCCGTGGCGAAGTTGTATGGCTTTTGGATTATGAAGAATTATCGCGAGAGTTACGGCATGTACTGCTGCAACGGCATTTTGTTCAATCATGAAAGCGAGCGTAGGGGCGAGAATTTTGTGACCCGCAAGATTACCTTGGCAGCGGCACGTATAGCGCATGGCTTGCAAGACAAGCTGTATTTAGGCAACTTGGATGCTCGGCGCGACTGGGGTTATGCGCCCGATTATGTGCAATGTATGTGGTTAATGTTGCAGCAAGACGAGCCAGATGATTTCGTCATTGCCACAGGCGAATATTATAGTGTGCGCGATTTCGCCACCTTGGCATTCCATCATGCGGGCATTGAGCTTGAGTGGAAGGACAAGGGCATAGACGAAAAAGGCATTGACAAGGCTACTGGTAAGGTACTTGTGGAGGTAGATCCTAAATATTTCCGTCCCGCAGATGTCGAACAATTGCTCGGTGATCCAACAAAGGCGAAAGAACAGTTAGGCTGGAATCCTCGCCAAACCAGCTTTGAAGAGTTGGTGAAGAAGATGACAGAGTATGATTTGAAGAATGTGAAATAATAGAGAATAGCTTTTTTATTTCTATATTCCCTATATTCCCTAGATTTCCTAGATTTTCTAGTATCCCTAGTATCCCTAGTATTCCTAGTGCTCCTAGTATCCCATAGGAAATCTTAAACCCCATCCATTAATCATGGCATTATCAAAAACATCTAAGATATACATTGCTGGACACCACGGCTTAGTCGGTTCTGCGATATGGAAGAATCTTGAAGCAAGAGGATACAGCCAACTGATAGGGCGCAGCCATAGCGAATTAGATTTAACCAATCAGCACGCCGTTGACGACTTTTTCAAGACGGAACGTCCTGATGCGGTGGTGTTAGCTGCTGCCTTCGTGGGAGGCATCATGGCGAACAGTCTGTACCGAGCCGACTTCATCATGCAAAACATGATGATGCAATGCAACGTGATTTCGTCGGCTTATAAATATGGTGTGAAAAAGTTACTCTTCTTGGGTTCTACCTGCATCTATCCAAAGAATGCGCCACAGCCCATGAAAGAAGATGTGCTTCTTACATCCCCTTTAGAGTACACCAACGAAGAATATGCCATTGCAAAGATTGCCGGACTGAAGATGTGCGAGAGCTATAACCTACAGTATGGTACGAACTATATTGCGGTGATGCCCACTAATTTATATGGTCCCAATGACAACTTCCACTTGGAGAACAGTCATGTGATGCCTGCCATGATGCGCAAAATATATTTGGCAAAACTGATTCATGAGGATAACTGGGAAGTCATTCGGGTGGATATGAACAAGCGACCGATTAATCCCGTTAAAGCCTTGGCAGAAAAAATAGGAAAAGACAATGTTGACGGCGGGTGCAGTAAAGAACGTATCTTGCAGGCATTGAAGTTTTATGGCATAGAAGACAACAAGGTAACACTTTGGGGAACAGGCTCGCCATTGCGTGAGTTTCTTTGGAGTGCGGATATGGCGGATGCTTCGGTACACATTCTCCTCAATGTGGATTTTAAGGATATTATCGGCATAGACAAATATTCGAGCGTGTTTTACGGCACTGCTACCGATGGTGAGGTAAATCGCAACAATAGCGAGGGACGTGGCGGTGCTATTCCATCACTTGGTGAGATACGCAACTGTCATATCAACATAGGTACGGGAAAGGAGCTGACCATCAAGCAACTCTCCGAACTCATTGTGCGAACTGTTGGCTTTACAGGAACCATAGTGTGGGATGAAAGTAAACCCGACGGCACCCCTCGCAAGCTTATCGACGTGTCAAAGCTGCACTCTTTAGGTTGGACGCACAATGTGGAAATTGAAGACGGTGTGCAGAAGTTGTACGACTGGTACAGGCAGTCGCTGCAAGGATAAAGAAGTAACAGACTGCTATAGAATACATTTAACTTTTAATAAAATGTGCAAGGATGTGAACAAAAAATATACCATTGCTGTTGCGGGTACTGGTTATGTCGGCTTAAGCATCGCCACATTGCTCAGTCAGCATCATCATGTGTTGGCTGTAGACGTGGTGCAAGAGAAGGTTGACAAAATCAATCGCAGGGAATCTCCCATCAGCGATGAATATATAGAAAAGTTCTTTGCCGAGAAACAACTTGACCTGCAAGCAACCCTTGATGGCGAGACAGCCTATAAGCAGGCTGACTTTGTTGTGATTGCAACACCAACCAACTACGATCCCGTGAAGAACTTCTTCGACACCTCGCATGTGGAAGAGGTCATCGAACTGGTGATGAAGGTAAATCCACATGCCATCATGGTTATTAAGAGTACGGTGCCTGTGGGATATACGGAGAACGTCAGTGAGAAATACAGTTGTGGAAACATCCTCTTTGCCCCAGAGTTTTTGCGTGAGAGTAAAGCTCTCTATGATAATCTCTATCCTAGCAGAATTATCATTGGTCGGCCAGTGGGGAACGAAAAGTTAGAGCAGGCAGCACACGATTTTGCTTCGCTGCTACGGCAAGGTGCAATGAAAGAGAATGTTGACACACTGTTCATGGGTACCACCGAGGCCGAGGCGGTAAAACTGTTTGCCAACACTTATTTGGCACTTCGCGTGAGTTTCTTTAACGAGTTGGATACATACGCCGAGATGAAAAACCTCTCCACCAAGGATATTATCCAGGGGGTAGGACTTGACCCACGCATTGGCTCGTTCTACAATAATCCCTCGTTTGGTTACGGTGGCTACTGTCTGCCCAAGGACACCAAACAACTTTTGGCGAACTATGAAGATGTTCCCGAGAATCTGATAGAAGCTATTGTGCAGAGCAATCGTACCCGTAAAGACTTCATTGCTGATCGTGTCTTACACAAAGCTGGTTATTACGATTATTTCAATCGAGGAGCCTTTGATACCTCTAAAGAGAAAAAATGTGTGATTGGTATCTATCGTCTCACGATGAAGAGCAACAGCGACAACTTCAGACAGAGCAGCATTCAGGGTGTGATGAAACGCATCAAAGCCAAAGGGGCAGAGGTTATTGTTTACGAGCCTACGCTCAAAGACGGCACCACTTTCTTTGGCAGTAGGGTAGTGAACAACCTCACTCAATTCAAACAAGAGTCGCAAGCCATTGTTGCCAATCGATACGACAGCTGCTTGGATGATGTGGAAGAGAAGGTGTATACTCGAGATATCTTTAAGCGAGACTGATTCATTTATCTACTTAAGACAGATAAACACTTCCATTCAAATCTTTACTCATGAAAACGTATGTAAATTTTTGGCTATTATGTTTGATACTGTTATTTCTTGGGACTGTAGAAACTCATGCGCAAAGGTTTTATTTTAAAGAGTTGTTCAAAAATTGCGAGTATAGTAATAAAAAGCATATTCCGCAAAAATTTTATGCAACTGATAAATACGGTCATCAATGGGAATTGGCAGTAGATGGAGTGCTTGCTAAGAGCGATGTGGATTGCCTGCATGTGGGTACAACAGACGAAAAATCTCGGATTATTTGTTTAGCAACCACAACACCGTTTAAGGATGTGGATTTGGTAAGAGTGTCCACAAATATAGCAAGCGGACGAAGAGGGAGAGGTTACGAAGTAAGCATGACCCTCGGTTCGGGTAAAGACAAATTCTATAAAACACGTAAATACACGAAAAGGAAAGAAGATCTCAATGATGACTTAAGTAATTTTTATATTACTGAGGGTAACATAAATAGTGGAACTCTTAAGATTGAAATGAAAGGAGACAATTATGAAAAAGGAGCTCTATTTTTATATTTTATAGAAGTTGCTTCCGTTTTATCCGATCAGCACGAGCTACAAAACCAACATATCAAATTAGGAGAGATTTATTCTTATCAACTGCAGCGCACGTTCGCTTCTGACCATTGGAACACCATTTGTCTGCCGTTTGATGTGAGCCAAGATGCATTAAAAGAGGCAATGGGAGAGAATTGCGCATTGCGAGAGTTTAAAAAGGAGGTTGAAAACAACGTGTTGAAGTTTGAGAATGCTGATGCGAACTTTGAGAATGATACTGTGATACAAGCTGGTGTTCCTTATCTCATCAAGCCTTCGGTCGAGGTCAAAAATCCTATCTTCTCAAACGTAGTTTATAAAAAGGATGCCATGCCGCAGACCGTTCAAGATGAAACAGGGCAATATGCCTTCGTCGGCACATTCGACCCAGTCAACTTAAATGTTGATGGCTCCGACTTGTTCTTGTTGGCTACTGGCAATCTTGCTAAGCCTAAATCCGAAGAGGTGAGTCAAATGTATGGCATGCGAGCCTATTTCAAAATAAACGAACAAAGCAGTTCTTCGGCAAAGCAGATAATGTATACTATTGATTGTGGCAGTGAAACGGTGAATGGAATACAATCGCAGCACTCACATCCTTCAACACGCAACCAGCATATTTACAATTTGCAAGGCGTAGAAGTAGGAGCGGACATCCGTCACTTGCCAGCTGGTGTTTATGTGATAGGTGGGAAGAAAATAATAAAAAGATGAGGAGCAAGACAACCCCTATTGACCAACTCATTCTCTAATAACCATGAAACATCAACAATATACTGCTCCTGAACTGATAACTATTCATTTGGATGAGGCTGCATGCACTCTTTTATCTGCCTCCTCAGTGAAGCAAATCAATAAAGAGAATAATGTCAATATCATCGGCAGCACCGAAGAAGATGATGCTCATAATGCCTGTTCCAAAGGGTTTATGTTCCTGGACGAAGATGACTTTGACGATATTGAGTGATTTTTCAACTTTGATATTGATAAGATTCACTGATTTCAATGACGAATAAAAAGGCAAAAATCATAAAGCAGACACAGCCAGAGCCAATATTCGATTTGCAACCGCATGATATCGATGCGTTGGCGGATACTTTGGCATCATTCGCTGGAGGTAACAAGTTCATAGCACGTATGGCGACGACAAGTCCAAGAGGAAAGAAGGGACTGAAACTCACCTATCAATTCAAGATTAAGTTGCGAGGTATCAGCAAACCACCCGTATGGCGGCGTGTGTTAGTACCTGCCAACTTCACCTTCTCAGGATTTCATGCCGTGATTCAAAAAGCATTCGGTTGGTGGAAAGAACATCTGTATTGTTTCAGTGATGGACCATACTGCCGTATGCTGAACATAGCCGAAGTACGTGAGGATGATTGGGGCAACGCTCCCGACTTCGATGCTCGGAAATTCACATTAGGAGAGTTTTATGGAGAAAAGCTCAATCCTAAGCATAAACTCTGTTACGTTTACGACTTTGGTGATGACTGGATTCACGACATCACGCTTGAGGATATTATAGAAGAATTGCATCCCCATGCCTCGTGTACAGCTGGCAAAGGAGCCTGTCCCGAAGAAGATTGTGGCGGGCCGTGGGGATATGAAGACATGAAAGAAAACGGAGAGATTGACGACCCTAAATTCTTTGACTTGGAAGCAGCTAAAGCATCTGTAGAAAAGGTTGAACCCGAAGGGTATGAACCATGGTAAGGGTATTGAAAATATCTTTCCATCAGTTTATTATTATACAATACGCACTATCTTAAGAAATTACAATACTACAATAGAATGGATAAAAATATAATTACCGTCACGTCACCGCTGCTCCCAGACCTTGATGAGTTTCATGGATTGTTAAAAGAAATCTGGGACAGTAAATGGATTACGAATAATGGTTCTTTCCATAAGAAACTTGAAGCTGCGTTGTGCGAATATTTAAAGGTACCTTACGTCAGCTTATTTACCAACGGTACCCTTCCTTTGCTCACGGCATTACAGGCTTTACGTATCACAGGCGAAGTTATCACAACACCATATAGTTTTGTGGCTACTACCCATGCGCTTTGGTGGAACGGTATCAAACCAGTTTTTGTAGACATTGACCCGCACACTGGGAATCTCGACCCAAACAAGATCGAAGCGGCCATTACCCCCAAGACTACAGCCATTCTTCCCGTTCATGTTTATGGTAAGCCCTGTGATGTGGATGCCATACAGGGCATAGCTGATAAATACGGGTTAAAAGTAATTTACGACGCTGCGCATGCTTTTGGTGTAGAGGTCAATGGCGAGAGCATTTTGAATGCGGGTGATATGAGTACGTTAAGTTTTCACGCCACTAAGGTTTTCAACACCATAGAAGGCGGAGCCATGATTATGCACGATGCAAAGACGAAACAGCGCATTGATTATTTGAAAAACTTTGGATTCGCTGGTGAGACAGAGGTTGTTGGTCCTGGTATTAACAGCAAAATGGATGAGGTGCGCTCGGCATACGGATTACTTAATCTCAAGCAAGTGGATGCTGCCATTGCAGCCCGAAAAAAAGTGGCCATAGCTTATCGTGATGCCTTGCGCAGTGTTGAGGGCATCACGTTTTGGGACGATATGCCTGGCGTGAAGCACAACTATTCTTATTTTCCCATTTTTGTGAATGCGGAGAAATACGGCATGACACGTGATGAACTTTATTTAAAAATGAAAGACCAAGGTGTATGGGGACGTCGTTACTTTTACCCGCTTATCAGTGAATTTTCCACTTACCGTGGACTTGAAAGTGCTACATCAGAGAATCTGCCGCAGGCAACAAAAATGGCGGAGAGCGTAATTTGTTTACCTATGCACCATGCTCTCAGCGAGGAGGAATGCAGCCGGGTTATTGATGTTATCAAGACGAGGTAAGGGATGAAACAAAAAAAACTGATGTTGCTTGGTGGTTTGAGTTATTTGCTCCCAATCATAGAAGAAGCGCACAAACTTGGTGTATATGTTATCACTGCAGATTATCTTCCTGACAATATTGCTCATAGATATTCGGATGAATACTGTAACGTAAGTATCATAGACAAAGAGGCTGTTTTAAAAGCGGCTCAGAAGCTGGAAATAGATGGAATTCTCTCTCATGCCGTTGATCCAGGAGTGGTGTCAGCTGCCTATGTTGCTGAGAAGATGGGTTTGCCCTTTCAATGCTCATATAAGGCAGCTTGTATTTTACAAAACAAACATCTTTTTCGTCAGTTTCTGTCAGAGAACCAATTTAACTGTCCGAAGGCTAAAGGGTATAATAAGAAAGAGGATGTTCTAAAAGATGTGAATTATTTCAGTTGGCCAGTGATAGTGAAACCGGTAGATTCTGCTGGAAGCAAAGGGGTAAGTAAAGTAGAGATGCCCGAAGCGTTACCGAAAGCTATAGACTATGCTCTTTCTGAGTCACACAATGGCACTTTTATCATAGAGGATTTCTTAGAAAAAAAAGGGTTTTCGGTAGGTGCTGAATCTTTTGTGGTGAATGGAAAGTTGCTCTACAATGCTTTTTATGATCAGTACTTTGATCAATCCGCTGTCAATCCATATACTCCTTCAGCCGAGATATGGCCGTCGAGTATGGATAAAAAATATCAGAGAGAGATAAAGTCCGAAATGCAAAGGCTGTTCCAATTACTTGGAGTGTCTACGGGTATTTTTAATGTCGAGTGCAGAGTGTGTTCTAACGGCAAGCCATATTTGATGGAGGTTTCGCCTCGTGCAGGAGGCAATAGACTTGCTGAAATGCTTAACTATATATCAGATGTAAACATCAATGCTGCTGAAACAAAAAAGGCACTTGGCCTTCCGGTTGGCGATATACATGAACCCGATTACGACGCCCACTATGCTATACTTGTTATGCACTCTAATAAGGATGGAATCTTTGATTCAGTCAGAGTCAGTCAGCGGATAAGGAGCAAAAATCTTCTGGAAGAAGAAATACGAACGCAAAAAGGAACCAGAGTCTCTTCTTTTAGTGGAGCAAATGCAGCCATAGGCACATTATTTTTGAAATTCCAGTCACGCGAGGAACTTGCACATGCTTTGGAACATCAAGATGAGTGGCTATCCATAAATGTTATATGATGTTATGATACAAAGGGTGGAGAGTTTTTCAGAGAAAGAGTACTATGAGAGATATCGGTAGTATTTTTCCATTATCAACAGTAGATTTATGTCTGGAGAAGGAGTCTGTCACAACTAATCCAGAATCTAATCATAGAATTTATTATTCTCTATGTAGAGAGGCTTTGTTTGCTGTAGCTGAAAAATATTCTGATACTGAGAAAGTTGCTCTCATACCTGCCTATACCTGCCAGACAGTCATAGAACCTTTGGTGCAGTTAGACTGGAAAATATATTATTACAACATCACGAGAAAACTCCGCATTGACACAGATTATTTAGAACAACTGGTCAAAAAAGTTAGACCTACAATAGTAATCGTTCATCCCTACCACGGTATGGAATTGAATCGTATCGAACTAAAAGTTTTATGGAAAATAAAACAAACTGGTTGTGTCTTGTTAGAAGATATTACTCAATGTTTGTATACTAATAATCGTCCCAAGGTGTTCGATTATTTCATAGGCAGCTTGCGTAAGTGGTTTAAGTCACCTGATGGAGGGTTCCTTGAAACTAATAATCTTGACGGAATACAACGACCTGTTAAGGAGAATGTCAGTTTTGTACAAAAACAGATAGATGCAATGTATCTACGAAGCAGGTATTTCGAGACAAACGATGAACGTTTGAAAAATATTTCGATCAGACTTAGTAAAGAGGCAGTAGCGAGTGTAGCAAAAGGGATAACATGTCATAAAATGTCTAAAATTTCATTGACACTTATGGATAGTGAAAATGTGCATCAGTCAGTAAATAAGAGATTCGCAAATTACAACTTTCTCTTTACTCACATTAACGAAAGAGCTCTGGGTAAAAACAGGAGATAAAGTGCAAGGTTTCACTGGAGCTAATACAACTATAGGAACATTAGTTTTGAGATTTAATACTAATGAGGAAATGACATGGTGTTTAGCTCAACAAGATAATTGGTTACATTTAAATGTTGAAGGATGAAAAATATAATGGTTTTTGGAGCAACAGGCTCTATTGGAGTGTATACTTGCACGTTGTTAAAAGAGCAAGGGTATAATATAATTGCTGTAGGGCGTAGAAAAACAGATAATGGCTTCTTTCAGGGTTATAATATTCCTTATTATTCCGTAGATATCAGAAATAAGTCAGAGTTCGATAAACTTCCAGCTGATATAGATTCTGTCATTCATTTGGCAGGTGCAATGCCTGCACATATGAAAGGCTATGATCCATATGAGTATATAGACTCTATTATTACGGGAACTTTAAATGTCCTTGAATATATGAGAAGTATTGGCTGTAATGAAATTATCTTTTCTCAGTCGATAGCTGATATTGGTTACAAATTTGGGTCTACAGAACCAATAAGTGATGACACTGAGATGAAATTCCCTTTGAATACAGATCATTCGGTATATTCTATTGCAAAGAATGCATCCGTGGATTTAATAGAGCATTATAATGCAAAATATGGAATGGCTTATTATATTCTTCGATTACCAACAATCTATGGATATTACACGAATCCTTATTATTATGTAGATGGACAACAGAAATGGTTAGGTTATCGCTATATTATCGAACGTGCAATAAAGGGTGAGACACTTGAGATATGGGGTAATCCTAAGTCAATGAAGGAAATGGTTTATATAAAAGATTTTGTTCATCTTGTGGATTGTTGTCTGAAGACTGACAATATGTATGGAATATATAATGTTGGATGTGGTAAGCCTATATCTATTGAGGATCAAATCCACCTCATAGCAGAGACTTTTGCTTATGACAAGAAGTCTGAAATTATATATTGCCCAGACAAGCCATCTTCTCCACAGTTTGTTCTAAGTATTGAGAAATCCAAAATAAAACTTGATTACAAGCCATCTTGGGATTTTAAAAAGTGGATAGTTGATTATAAATATTATCTTGAAACTGAGCCGTTCGCAAAAATTTGGGGACACAGAGACGAATATATTTCATAGATACAGCTATTTAGACAGCTAAGATTATTATAAATGTAATACTTATATTAATATTTTAAGGATACTATTCTTAAGATATTGTAGATAAGTTTATTATATGCATAGTTCTTAGAACATGTCGAGAGGATATGAATATGATATTATGTTAATACACATATATAGATAGAATGTCAACAGAATCATTAAAACAAAAAACAACTAAAGGCTTATTTTGGAGCAGTGTTGAACGATTTTCCAATCAAGGCGTTCAATTCTTCTTTTCAATTATTTTGGCTCGATTGTTATCCCCTTCGGATTATGGTATTGTGGCTATGGTAGTAATCTTTTTTGCTATCGCGCAAACTTTTGTTGACAGTGGCTTTAGTAATGCAATCGTAAGAAAAAAGGACAGGACTGAGTCGGATTTGTCTACTTGTTTCTATTTTAACATATTGGTTGGCTTTGTTTTTTATATTTTGCTGTTCCTGTGTTCTCCTTTCATTGCCGAATTTTATGGTCAGCCAATCTTATCTCCTATCGTAAAGATATCAGGACTCAACGTTCTCATCAATTCGTTGTGCATCGTTCAGCAAGCTCAATTTACAATTCGGATTGATTTCAAAACGCAAGCAAAAGTAACGTTAACAAGTACAGTCATATCTGGCATTCTTGGAATACTATTGGCATACTTAGGTTATGGTGTATGGGCTTTGGTTTGGCAGGGAGTGACTGGGGCTTTTATGCGTATGATACTCTTTTGGATATTTTCAAAATGGCGACCGCGAGAGTCTTTTTCTAAAGACTCGTTCCATTATCTTTTTGGATATGGTTCAAAGTTGCTGGCTTCAGGATTATTAGACACCACCTATAACAACATATATCCTATTGTCATTGGAAAATTCTACAGTCCGGCTCAATTGGGTAATTTCTCACGTGCACAGGGATGGGCATCGCTCCCGTCATCGAATATTACAGGTATTCTCCAGCGTGTTACTTTTCCTGTCCTAACTGAGATGCAAGATGATAACGAACGGCTTGCCACCAATTATAGAAAATTATTGCGATTGTCCGCCTTTGTTGTTTTTCCGTTGATGATGTTGTTGGCGGCGATTGCCTCTCCCTTGGTACGAGTGGTTATCACGTCTAAATGGGACGCTTGTGTACCGTATTTGCAGATAATCTGCTTTGCCAAGATGTGGTATCCCATACATGCTATCAATCTAAATCTCTTGCAAGTAAAGGGACGTTCTGATTTGTTTCTCCGGCTTGAGATTATAAAAAAAGTAGTTGGTGTGTCGGTCATGTGTGTGACGATTCCATTGGGTGTCACAGCGATGTGTTTTGGAATGGTATTCACATCAATCAATGCGCTTATTATCAATACATACTATGCTGGGAAATTGATCAAGGTAGGATATTTCACACAGATGAGAGACTTGTTGCCTATTGTGTTTATTTCACTGTTGATGGGCGCTTGTGCCTATGCATCTACATGGCTTTTTTCTACAGAGTGGATTAAACTATTCGTTGCTGTTGTGATAGGCGGTATTACATACTTTATCTTAAGTAAATTTTTTGCTAAAGATGAGTATGTAGAAGTGATGAATGTAATAAAAAGAAAATAATGGAAGAATTACCTTTGGTAACAATTAAGTGTTTAGTGTATAATCATGAGCCATTTTTACGCCAATGTTTGGATGGCTTTGTCATGCAAAGAGCTAATTTTAAGTTCGAGGCGTGGGTTCATGATGATGCCTCTACGGATGGGTCGGCTGAAATTATTCAAGAGTATGCAAAGAAATATCCAGAGATTATCAAGCCGTATTATGAAAAAGAAAACTTGTATTCTAAGCATGACCAAAGTTTCAGAGAAGTCACGTGGAATCCAAAATATCTAAGAGGAAAATACATTGCCTTTTGTGAGGGTGATGATTATTGGACAGACCCCATGAAACTACAAAAGCAGGTAGATTTCTTAGAGAAAAATCCTGAATATGTAATGTGTGCTCACAATTATACCATATTCGAACAGAATACAGGTAAAACTTATCCTTGTTATAATTACAATCATCGTGAGTATAAACAAGATGGTGCAGTTTCTTATTTACCTTTTACTTATTATGATGGTTGGTTTACAACACCTTTAGCATGTATGGTACGCAATGCAGATTATTTGTATACCATGCCACGGGAAAAGTTTAAAAACTTTATAGATTTAGCTTATTATTATTATGTGTTAAAGCGAGGGAAAGGGGTGTTATTAAGAGACAGGATGGGAGTATATCGAGTTCATCAAGGAGGAATATATTCAGGATCAACTATGGAGTTTAATTATTGTAGAGAGGTTAGTATACTAACTACAATTTATAAATTAGAAAAAGATAAAAAAATATTGCCCATGTTGCAGCAATATGAAATGGGATACATCGTAGAGTTAGTAAGAAATCGAAAGATATTCAAGGGAATAACCGAGTTAATTTTGATGATAAATAAGATGCCCTTTAAATATTTTTTTAGTACATCGTTACATTTAATACATTATTATGTGAGAAAATTTTAAGCAAACTTGGAGCAGTAAAATAAAGTATCTCTATATGGTAAAGGTAACTGTAATAGTAGCATTATATAATGCAGCAGAGTTTCTTTCAGTTTGTTTATCTTCGTTACAAAATCAAACTTTGCAAGATTCCGAATTTATACTTGTAGATGACGGTAGTACGGATAAATCGTCAAGTATTTGTAAACAGTATGCAGAGACAGATACTCGGTTTAAATATTTTCACAAACAAAATGGGGGCGTGGCATCTGCAAGAGATTATGGTCTGTTACATGCAACCGGTAAATATGTTATCCATGTAGATTCAGATGATTGGATTGATCCAAAGATGTTGGAGACGCTTTATAATGAAGCAGAAAGAATACAGATTGATATGCTTATATGTGATTACTATTATGATACAGTATTGTCATCAAGTGTATGCAAGCAAGAACCTGGCTCTCTTGATAACAAAAGCATTATTATCGAGCTGTTAAATGGAACTCTCCATGGGTCATGTTGCAATAAGTTGGTCAAAAAGGAAACCTTAATAAAACATGATTTGCATTTTCCGAATTGCGATATATGTGAGGATTTATATATCAACATAGCACTTTTGTTAAAGGAGATTAAGGTTGGCTACATCAATAAAGCTTTTTATCATTATGTGCAGCGAGGCGATGGAAACAACATTACTGGCAGTCAGAATACAAAAGCCGGATTAAATGCACTTCATGCTGCAAAAAGCTTCAGGAATTTATTGGGTAAAACTTCATTTTGGCGTCTTTTTGTAGAAAAGGAAATGCCGTGGATGGCTTATGCCACACTCTATCACGGTGCGGCCATGAACGGAAGGGAGTTTGCCCAGTGTTTTGGAGATTTAAGGCAGGTGAGAGATATTAGTATAGAACTGAAGGTTGCGCTTAGATGGTATGGTCTGGGAAGAATGTTGCTTTTAGGAAGAAAAATAGTAGGAAAATGGCGATAAACACACAAGATATAAACTTTACACATTACACGGTTACGCAGAAGCGTTTAATCAATTTCGATTTGCTTAGAGTAACTGCAATGTTTGGAATTGTGGTGTTACATTACTTTACTCATGGTTTGTATAAACATTTTGAGATTTACTCGGGAGGGGCAATGTGGTGGTCTTTGTCTACGTATAATTTCATTATGTCAGAAATTGTATATGAGATATGCCATATTGCTGTGAATTGTTATGTTATGATAACAGGCTATTTTATGATAACAAAACCTTTTAAGCTGAACAGGTTGACAGTATTATGGGTTGAGGTATTGTTTTATGCTGTGGGGTTGTATGGGGTCTTGTGTTGTATGGGCTTTCAAACGTTCCGTGTAAAAGAGCTGATAAACGCAGTATTTCCTATCACTTTTAAGGAATATTGGTTTATGACCAATTATATGGGTTTGCTCATTTTCGCTCCGGTCTTGAATGTCTTTGTTCATCATGTTAGTAAAAGCAAGTATTTGTTGACATTAATAGGATTGGGAGGAATAAGCTTAACTTTATTAGTGAAGTTCCCTTTAGGTGACACTTTTGGTGGAAGTTATGGATTATTGTGGTTTATTTTTTTGTATTTGGTTGCTGGTTATGTTAGACTATATGCAAAAAGTATGAATCATTATGGTAGAAAAGCCATTGTCGCTGCGGTTATTACTTTTACATATCATGGCTTGATGGCTATACTTATTTCTGTATTTCATGGTACTAATATTACACCTTTTGGTTTTAGCTATAATGGATTTTTGTTTTTTTTCTCACTCTATGTCTTTCTTTGGGCTAGAGGTTTAACCATAAAAGAAAATGTTATGACAAGATGCCTCGTTAAGATAGCTCCTTATACACTTGCAGTCTATCTGATAAGTGATAATGTGATGGTGAGGAAAATATTATGGGAGGAGATATTCGTATGTCAAGGAATGCTTAATGATAGTTTGTTTATATTCAAAATGTTAACGAATTGCTTTATAATTTTCACAATATGTATATGCATCGATTGGTGCAGAAAAAAAATATTTGAGATATCAGGAATAAATTACATCATACGTTTAATATCTGAAAAGATAGAGTGCGTGATAAAACGTGCCGTTATTACATTTGATTCATAATAATATTAAGAATTTAAACATATGTGTACTGCTGAATGGTATTGTAAGGCGATGTATGGTTCGCCACGCATCGTTTACCATTACGAGAAGCCAATGTTAGCCGTTGTCAAGACGGCTATGATAAGGATAGACGAGTCACAATCCTAATGAAGAATGTTGGTAATGAAAAAGCTATAACATCATATAACAGTTCTGACACCTATCAAAAAAGCGAATTATACCAGTTTAGGGCAGATAGCGAAAAGTATAAAGAATATAAACGGGAATCTTTAGTAAGGCTAAAGATAATGGTAAGCTAAGTTAAGCGATATAAGAATGGCGAATTTAAACGGACATATTCATGGGTTGTGCCATCGGTTGCTGAAGTATCCTCGACTATGGTATCATAAACATAAATCGAGACGACTTGTCAATCAAGATTTTTCTCTATTTTGCAATAACTGTACGGGTGGAGTTATATTGCATGATTTAAGTCTGCGATTCAATTCGCCTACGATTAATCTCAATATTCAACCCAAGGACTTTATAAAATTTGTCAGAAATCTGAAGGAGTATATGCGTTGCGAGTTGGAGGAAATCCATGACGCGTCAGTAGATTTTCCCGTGGGGCGCCTTTCGTTGCCAAATTGGGGAGACGTGTGTATTAAATTCGTACACTACAGCTCTTTTAAATGTGCTAAGGAGAAATGGGAAGAGCGTAAAAACAGAATTGACTGGAACAACATTTTTGTTTTGTTAGAGGGATCATCTTTCAGTTCTGAACTACTGGATATGTGTGCAGAGGTAGAATATCCCCTTTCTGTAATGGGACCTGAAAATGCAGAATTCGAATCTGCTTACCCATTCTACCATGGATTTAAGTGGTACAACAACTGGTATTCCGGCAAATCATTGGATTATAGGCACATCTTTAGCTTGAAACGTTATTTGGATGATTTCGATTATATCAGTTTTTTGAATGGAAATAAAAGTTAGCATCGTCATACCAGTATATAAGGTAGAAAAATACATAGAGCGTTGTTTGTGGTCGGTGTTCAATCAAACCTATGCGAATATAGAATGTGTTATTGTTAATGATTGTACACCTGATAACAGTTTTATTATTGCAAAAAATATAGTAAAATCTTATCAGGGTAGTATCGATTTTAAATTTGTCGAACATGAAAAAAACAAGGGGTTGTCCGAAGCTCGTAACACTGGTATTAAAATGGCAACCGGATATTATTATTTTTTCTTGGACAGTGATGATGCCATACCACCTACATCTATTGAGAAACTGGTTGAGACGGCATTGTTAAATGATTGCCCCGAAATTGTTATGGGAGTAACCAAGGGCGTGGATGCCAATGGTAACAATGTAGAGGTGAGTTCTGCCCAAACAAAAAGTTTCCATGACAATGCTTCCGTGTTAAAAGGATATGTTGAGAACCAATGGTATATTATTGCTTGCAATAAATTGATAAGACGTGACATTTTTGCAGAGTATCATACTTATTTCATGCCAGGGATTACACATGAGGATGTATTATGGAGTTTTGAAATTTCTACCTATATAAAGGCATTAATTTTATGTAACGATGTAACATATTACTATTGTATTGGTGACTCCAATTCCATCAGTCGATCTCCGTGGAATGCAAAGCGTATTAATGATGGCATCTCGATTCTTGAAAAGAAATCTTCTTACATCGGAAAAGTTTCGGATGATAGACTGCTAACACAGCATATTAAAGAAGAGAGTATTAACTTGATTTATTCCTTGTTTAGAAATGACGTGTCTTCAAATGACATGAAACAATATATTAAACGTATAATGAAAATAACATCTAATAATCCTACGAAGGAAAAATATAATGTAAATGTTCCACTGTACAGAAAGTTAGTATACTACTTTTGTATGGTTGTTTATTCTTAGTTTTATATTTTTGTACTATTAATAATACTTAATAACGAATTGTATGAACGATATTATTCAAAAAGACTTATATAGATATATTGGTAGTGCAAGCTATTCTTGGCTACAGAAAATACGCTATGTTTTTTTTGTGCCAGGATTTCAATATATATACATATATCGAAAATGTCAGCTATCAAAAATTCGAATTATAAAATTTTTTTGGTTGATGTTATTAAAGCTATGTTCCTTTTGGACAAAAATACAGATTCCTTATTCAACAGTAATCGCCGAGGGGTTTAGAATAGTTCATTTTGGGAATATAGTGATTAACCCTGATGCAAGAATTGGAAAGAATTTTAATATAGCGCAGGGATGTTTGGTTGGCAATTCAAAAGGCAGGGTTGCAGGTGTTCCTGTAATAGGTAACAATGTATGCATGAATGCTAATAGTATAGTGATAGGAGGAATCAAAATAGGTGATGATGTTTTAATAGCCCCGGGTGCGTTTGTTAATTTTGATGTACCTGATAACAGTATAGTTATTGGTAACCCTGGAAAGATAATAAACAGGAACTCATCTCCAACCCAAAAATATATTGTATATCCTATATAGCATGTAAGAGCTAATAGTATATTCACCATATAAATATAGTATAATATGAGTAAATTACTTTCTATTCTAATACCTGTGTATAATGGAGAAGTATATATTAATAGATGTTTGAATAGCATTGTACGGCAAGGTGGTTTTAATGAGGAGGTTGAAATAGTCATAATAAATGATGGCTCCAATGATAAATCTTTAAGTATTTTAAAAGAATACGAAGCTAAATATGATAATATACGTTTAATTTCCCGTGAAAATAAGGGAATTGGTCCAACCAGAAATGAATTACTTGACAATGTTTCAGGAAATTTCTTTTGGTTTATAGATGTTGACGACTATATTTCAACAAATTCATTGTCGTATATCATGCCTTTATTACGTAATGACGAATATGATGTTTTAATGCTTAGTTATTATTGGGGAAATCAAGAAAGAGGAAGGCATGTAAAATATACAGGTGAATACACTTCCGGATTATCTCTGACTGCAAGTGGAATATATAATAACTCTTTATGGACGAGAGTGTATAGAACATCTGTTGTTCATAATAATGATATTCGTTTTGAGAACTTGTCAATGGGAGAGGATTTTGATTTTATTTTTCGTCTTATACCACTAACAGGTAGAGTAAAATGTATTGATCATGAGTTATACTATTACATGGAAAATCCTGTGTCGGCAGTTTTTAATCCTAACATTGAACATAGACTAAACTCATCTAAAGATACGATGACATGTCTGTTGAGAGCAAAGCAAATGATAGATAAGATTGATGATGTTAATACACAGAATGTTTTGTCAAAGCCTTATAGTATGTTTATAAAAGGATATATTCATTCAATTCTTACTTATTCATTTCCAGAATCTTACAAAAGAAAAGTTTTTAATAAAATGAGAACCTTAGCTTTGTTTAAGTATGCTAAGTTTTCTAATGATTTAAAGATGTTTTTAATCTGTGCAATGCTAAAGAACAAAAAGCTTACAGCTTTATTATTATATTTGGATTCGGTGTATATGAGATTACACGAAAATTAACCGTTTTTACATCTAACAGATCTTATCAATATAATTTTGCATGTGGATTTATTTAATAATATTTTGTATTCCTGTTGTTTGTTTCTTCGGAAATAAGAATACAATCAATAGGAGCACTCATTTTCTTTTTTTGTATTTGTTATTCCTTGCTTTGTTTGTTGGATTTTCTGATATGCTTGGTGGATATGATAGATACATATATGGCGAAGTATTTGATACTATAGCTGATGTTACTACCGCTCGGAGGAGCTATTTAGATAATAATGTTTTTCTTTTTTTTCCAAGTGAGCCTGGGTATATTATTCTAAATATATTGCTCTCATATATAACAGAAAACCGATATATTTTCATTTTTATTTATACGCTTATTATTTATACACTTTTATTCATCTCCTTAAAAAGATATGCTCACAACTATCCATTAGCACTTGCTATATTTTTAGGTTTGTGGTTTTTCTTTACATTTACTTACTTACGCCAGGTTTTAGGAGCTACGATAGTATGGCTCGGTATAGTATATGTAATAGAGCGAAAGTTTTGGAAGTTTTTACTGGTTTTTCTTATAGCGTGGTCTATACATAAATCGGCTATCATTTTTTTTCCAATTTATTTTATTCCGATAAAAAAATATCCTGCTCGAATTGTTTTACTTGTTATGGCTATTGCTCTTCTTATAGGGCTCTCACCTATACCAAATGCACTATTTAATGCATATGGAGATAGTTCTATAGTGGAGCAACAAGATGATTATAGCTCATCTGGTAGTATACGAATCGCGTATTTATTTGAAGCTTTTGTCTTCTTATACATTATCCTATCTCAATATAAAGCTATAAGGAAAGAAAAAAGTGAAATTGTTTTGCTCAACATTGCTTTAATATTTTGTGCAATATTGTTGATTTTTGCACGTTCGGAAAATGGTGGTAGGCTTTCATGGTATTATATAATAGGCTTGATTTTAACACTATCTAATATTGGTAGTAGATATAGAAAAAAGAGTATGCTGAGTTTTGGATTAATCTTTTTGAGTTTGTTTTTATATGTTCGTATATATACTAGTTGGCAATCATTTTATTATCTTTATCCCTATAAAACTTTTTTTACAAACGGTTATAGAAAAATGGATACAGTGCACGACATATACGAATATGATGAGAAGTATGATGTAGAAAAGTTATACCGGCAACCCATAAGATGGAGTGTTAATTTTAAAAAATAACAAATCTCATGCTTATTACTGTTTTTACACCTACATATAATAGAGCTTCTTTTTTAAGAAATATATTCGAGTGTCTCACTCGACAGACTTTTCATGACTTTGAGTGGATAGTAGTAGATGACGGTAGTACTGATAGTACGAAAGAAGTTATGAAAAAGATTATTGCAGAACATAATACTTTCCCCATTAGGTATATTTATAAAGAAAACGAAGGAAAGCACACTGCTATCAATATTGGTGCAAGAGAGGCAAACGGTGAGCTGTTCTTTATTTTGGATAGCGATGATAGACTACCAATCGACTCACTCGAAACAGTTGCAGAATATTATTCTCAGATTCAAAATAATCCGAATTTTGGTGGTGTTTCAGGAATAGATGGTTTAACAAATAGAGATGTTCTCGGCAGTGGCTTACCTTCACCTATTATTGATGCTTCTACTATTGATATACGCTTTAAATATAAAGTAAAAGGAGATATGGCAGAAGTTTTTAGGACGGAAGTTATGAGGGAATTTCCTTTTCCGGAAATAAGTGGAGAAAAGTTTTGTCCAGAAGCTTTAGTTTGGAACCGTATAGCAAAGAAATATAAGCTAAGGTTTTTTAATAAAATTATCTATTTGGCAGAATATCAAAATGACGGCTTGACAGCAAATATTGTCAAAATGAGAATGAAAAGCCCGGTTGGTTCCATGATGACTTATTCTGAAATGTTAAGTTTAGATATTCCTTTATTACAAAAAATCAAAGCAAGTATAAACTTTTGGCGTTTTAGTTTTTGTTCTGACAAAGTCGACAGACGTACTATACCTACTAAGTGGTCATGGACGTATCCGTTAGGATTGTTGATGCACTTTAAGGATAGTTTATAAAATATTATGTGATGAAAATACTCCATATTATAACTTCTCTGCATATTGGAGGTGCTGAAAAATTAATGGTAGATTTACTTCCAATGTTTAAAAAAAAAGGTTTGAATGTAGAGCTACTGTTGTTTGATGGAACAAGAACAGCATTTTACAATAAATTAATTGATCAAGGCTTAATAATCCATTCTTTAAATGAAAGAGGTCAAATATACTCTCCTTTAAATATAATCAAACTTAAAAATTATATTTCACGTTTTGACATTATACACACTCATAATACGGCTTGCCAGCTCTTCGTACCGTTAGCAAAACACATATATGCTGGGAATGCGAGACTGGTGACAACTGAACATAATACTACAAATAGAAGAAGAAAAATATTTTTTTGGAAACCAATAGATTACTGGATGTATAAGCAGTATATTAAGATTATTGCAATTTCTGATAAAACTTCTGAGTTTTTGAGGTCTTATATTCATCTTAATAATATTGTCACTATATATAACGGTATTGATGTCTCTAAATTTAGTGCTGCTCAACCTGTTGTAAGAAACAATTTGGTGCCCGAATATACTGATGATGACATAATTATAACTATGGTAGCAGCATTTAGAAAGCAAAAAAATCATTTGTGTGTATTAAGAGCTGCCCAAATTTTACCTAAACATTTCAAGTTTTGTTTTGTTGGTGATGGTGAGTTGCGAACTAAAATATCATCTCAGATAAAAAGATTAAATTTGCAGGATCGCGTGTCTATATTGGGAAATAGAAATGATGTTGACAGAATTATGGCTGCAAGCGATATTATTGTATTGTCTTCACATTGGGAAGGCTTTGGTTTAGTTGCAGTTGAAGGAATGGCAGTTGGCAAGCCTGTTATTGCAAGTAATGTTGATGGTTTAAAACAAGTTGTAGATGGATATGGCCTTTTATTTGAGGATGGCGACTATAAAGAACTGGCTTCAAAAATAAAAGACCTTGCAATAGACTATACATTTTATAATCAGATATCAACTCTATGTAGTAAAAGAGCACAATATTTTGATATTACCAATATGGCAAATCGATATATGGCTGTTTATCATGAAGTTGATAAAGAATAAACTAAATTGTTTTAGTTTAAATCTACGTAAAATGGTTAAGAAGAAACTAATTCGTGTAACCACGGCCGACATCAGCCTGAACTCGCTGCTAAGGGGACAACTCAACTATCTCAATCAATATTATGAGGTGGTGGGGGTAGCCAAAGACACTGGTGTGCTCAACGAGGTGGCCGCGCGAGAGGGCATACGGGTGATTGATGCTCCTTTGGAACGACCTATCAGTATAGGCAAGGATATCAAGGCCTTGTGGTTTTTGTGGCGACTCTTTAGGCACGAAAAGCCGTGGTGTGTGCATGCCAACACACCCAAAGGGTCATTGTTGGCCATGGTGGCCGCATGGGCCGCGCGCGTGCCGAACCGTATATACACCGTGACGGGTCTGCGCTACCAAGCCACGACCGGCATGCTGCGCACTATATTGAAGACGATGGAACGCGTGACATGCTGCTGCGCCAACCAGGTCATACCGGAAGGGGAGGGTGTGAAACGAGCGTTGAGGGAGGACAAAATTACGGGGAAACAACTGCAAGTGGTACATCATGGCAACATCAATGGGAAGGACACCTCGTATCTGTCACGCGAGGCCACGAGTGAGTTGTTGCGAGCGGAGAACAAGGGAACGCGGTTGATGGCGGATGCCACGCCCTTTGACGGGCGCCGATATATGCGCCAAAAGTTGGGATATACAGACCATGATTTCGTTTTTATCCTTATAGCCCGCATGGTGAGAGACAAGGGTATTAACGAGTTGGCGGAGGTAATGCGTCGATTGGTGGGTCATGCCGCTGACCTGCCGCGCCAACCTAAGCTCCTGATTGTGGGAGAAAAGGAGGTGCAGAGCGGTGGCCATATTACTCCGGAGGCGCAACGTTTTTTGAGCGACTCCGCTGCTGTGTTCTATGCAGGCCTCCAAAAAGACGTGCGCCCTTACCTGATGGCGGCCGACGCATTGGTGTTTCCGAGTTACAGGGAGGGTTTCCCCAATGTGCCCATGGAGGCAGGAGCGATGGAGTTGCCTTGTATCGTCACCAATATCAATGGTTGCAACGAGATCATCATCGATGGTGAGAATGGGGTCATCATCCCGGCACCGGTCGATCGCCACGGTCATCTCATACAGTTTGCCCCGGACGACCCGCAAGCGGACGGTTTCTCCTCGCCCATGACCAAAGCACTTTACCAGTCGATGTGCGATTTGATCAACAACGCCGACAACACCAACAGGATGGCCGCCTACAGTAGGAGGTTAATCCAAGAACGCTATGAGCAGCGTGATGTGTGGGAGGCGCTGAGACAAAGGTATGCTGAGCTGTGATTAAGAAAATCCCTGTATGAGGGACGAAACCGTACGAAATCGTCCCTCATACAGGGATTATTTTGCACAAATGGTCACTGCGTGAGGGATTTTTACTAACTTTATGGGCAATCAAGACGTCAAACAAGCATTCGACTTGCACCCAACTCTACAGATGTATCAGAATCTATAATTCGTAACGATTTTCATGTTATACAGAGTTGCACACCTATTAAGAGACAAGTTCCCGTGGCTGTGGGATATGATGGGGCTCGTGTTGTCTTGGCTGTTTGGGATCAGATATGGTAAAAAGTTAAAGCAAATACCCTTGCTGCTGGAGAAATACTCCAAACAGAATACTTTTACAATTCATGTTTTGCATGAAAATGACGTTCCCGCGTTGGCAAAGATGTTCAGTGAGCAACCCGAAGAGACTTTCAGATATTTCAAACCGCATGAATTTACAGAGAAAGCACTAACGAAGTTGGTCAGGGACAAGGGTTTTCTTGCGTATATCATCAGGAACGGTGATGCAGTGGTCGGCTATTTCTTTCAGCGTAGTTTCTTTTGGGGGAAGGCGTTTCGCGGATACATAACAGACTACCGATGGCGACGCCAAGGCATTAATAAATTGATGAATGAATGTGCGACGGAGATTTCCGAATTCCTTGGAATGCAGGTCTTTGGGACGATAGCACCCGATAACATCGCTTCGCTCAAATCCGCGGAGACGGCGAATGAAGTGAAAATTATTAAGACGCTTGATAACGGGGATTATTTTGTACAGTACCGCAAGAAGACTACGAAGGACGAGAATGGAGCTTAACTACGAATTTCACGTATTAAACGAATTGATGAGAATTGCTTAACTACGA
>ERZ1673752.456-NODE-456-length-69887-cov-6.612928_pt1 | contig 69887 bp, 64 predicted proteins | sample MGYA00580195_ERZ1673752 | MGnify/ENA primary metagenome ERZ1673752 (study PRJEB41218, sample SAMN15661744) | gut metagenome | host: Homo sapiens | place: Canada: London | collected 2015-08-20/2019-03-30 | study: EMG produced TPA metagenomics assembly of...
TTCGAACCCATGATTTCGCCGTGAGAGGGCGACGTCTTAACCACTTGACCAAGGGGCCGGTATATATAAAAAAGAATATATTAAAATTTATTTATTGTCAACGATTTTATTCTATTTCTTTTTCATGTGTTTTTTCTTTTTCTATTTCTAATTCTTCTTTTTGGTATTCATTTACTTTTTCTCTAAATAACTCTCTTATTTTTTCTTCATATATTTTGCTTTTTTCTTCTTGTTTCTTTTCTTTATATTCTTTTTCAACACTATCTTTTAAATTATTTAAATCTTCTAAGCTTTGCTCAGTTAACTTTATATTTTCATTTCCAATTTTTATTTTTTTTATATTTTCAAAAGTATTTAAAAAATCTTCTTCTTTTTGAAATCCTCTTATATTTTGAAAAAAATCTTTTTCTATTTTTTCATCAATAGTTAATTCTTTTTTTCTTTCATCCATATTGTTTTTTAATTTTGTTTCCTTATCTTTTCTATATTCTCTATATTCTTCAACTGATTTATTCAATTTTTCTTTTTCTTCAATAGACTGTTTTTCTTTTTCAATTTCTTCATATTTAATTAAATTATCTATATTAGAATAATTTTTCTTTTTTTCATCATTTAAATTTCTATAATTTTCTTTTAAGATTGAATAGGAATCTTCTTTATTATCTACTGTAATTTGTTTTATTTTATCTTTATCTATTTTTTCTGTTGTATACATATTCCAAGAATCTGAAAATGGTGATTCAAAATTTGTAAAGCTTCCTCCATAATTTTTTTGAAAAAATTCATTTTTCATTTTCTCTTCATCAAATTTTTTATTCGTAATTTTATTTTCATCAAAATATTTCATTTTAGGATCATAATCTAATATTAAATATCTTCTATTTTTAAAGTCATTAATCACTCTTTCAAGTGTCATATTAACTATTTCTGGTTTATATTCCATATTTTTATCTTTATTTTCATTTAATTTATATGGACTATATTTATCTTGTATCTCATTAATTTTGCTATATATTTCTTTAAATTGTAAGTTATCTTTTGATATTTCTGTATCATTTATTATATATATTAATAAATTTATAATATGATTTACTTCTTTATTTTTAAAATCTCCAATTTCTTTATTACTCTTCCACATGTTTCTTTGAAATTGTGCAGTTTGTCTTAATTCATAATCCAACCAAATTTCTGCTGTTGTAAGCATATTTTCTAAACCTTCTGAATAAAAAGTTTTAGAATATGAATCTATACCTACTGCATTTCTGCCAATATTAGGTACAAGTCCTTTTTCTGAAATATTTTCTAAATTGTTTTTATCTGTAAAATGATATTTTAATTTTTTCCCATTTTTTTCAATTTCAATTATCTCTTTTAAATCTATTTTCTCCAAAGTCTTTTCCTTTTTTCTTTTATTATACTTTTCTAAATATATTTTTTAAACAAATATTATATCTTTGTTTTTACTAAAAAAATATATATAATTAATTTAAAGGAGCTATTTTGAAAAACACTTATGATGATAAATTAAATATATATGCAAATAAATTAAAAGATAAATATTTTAAGAACAATAAAAATGCAAAAAAGATAATTTTCCATATTGATGTTAACTCAGCTTTCCTATCTTGGACAGCTGTTGATCTTTTAAGAAAAGGTTATACTGAAGATATTAGAAATATACCATCAGCTATTTGCTATGATATTGCTTCTAGAAAAAGTATTATTCTTGCTAAAAGCTATATTGCAAAATCTTTTGGTGTAAAAACTGGAGAGCCTTTAAGTGAGGCTTTAGCTAAATGTTCAAATATTAAAATTTTTCCGCCTAATTATGAGCTTTTTTCTAAATCTTCTAAAGATTTTTTCTCTTTTCTAAATAAGTATACATATATGTTAGAAAAGTATAGTATTGATGAATGTTTTTTAGATATGACCGATTTTCTTTTTGGAAAAAGTCCAGAAAATTTAGCATCTGAAATGAAAAAAGACATTTATGAAAATTTGGGATTTACTGTAAATATAGGTATTGGTAATTCTAAGGTTATGGCTAAAACTGCTTCTGGTTTTGAAAAGCCTAATAAAATTAATACATTATATGATTATGAAATTGAAACAAAATTATGGCCTTTAGATATTTCTACACTTTTTATGATGGGTAAAAAGACACAGCAAAAACTTAGAAAAATTGGTATTAACAAAATATCTGAATTAGCAAATGCTCCTTTTTCAAATATCACTCAAATCCTTGGTAAAAATGGAGATCTTCTTTGGAAATATGCAAATGGTATAGATAATTCTCCAGTTATTTTTAAAAAAGTTAAAGCAAAATCTATATCTAATTCAGAGACTTTACCTATAAATACTAAAGATAAAGAATATATTTTAAATAAATTAATTGATATTACTTTAAAAGTTGTATCTAGATTGCAAAAAGAAAATTTGTTTTGTAAAACTATTTCTGTTGAATTTAGAACATATGATTTCATAGATTTTGGAAAGTCTTTTAGTTTAAACCATTATACAAATATTACAAATGAGATTATTTCTATTGTTAAAAAAATTGCTGATGAAATATATTTTGAAAAAACAAATTATAAAAAATTAAATAAAAAAATATTAGAAAGTTCTTGTGAAGTTAAAGATATTAGACTAATTGGTATTAAACTTTCTAATCTTTCATCAAATGAATTTTCTGAAAAAAATCTATTTGAATTATTAGAAAATAAAAAAAATACTTATTTAGAAAAAAACAAAAAATTAGATAATGTTGTTAATAATTTAAATGATAAATTTGGAGAAAACGCTATTAAAAGAGCTAGAAATATATCTTATAAAAAAGAAGATAATTTACTTATGTAATTAATTATCTTCTTTTCATTTTTTTTTATTTTTTATATTTATCTTTTATCTTTTTTATTCATTAATTATTATCTAAAAGCCATTTTGGAATATCTATATCTTTTCCAGTATTTTCGTTTTCTTTTTTAACCTTTTTTGTACTCATTTCCCAAGGTTTATTTACAAATCCATCATCTATATTATCTTCATCTTCATCATTTCCAAAACCTGTTGCTATTATTGTTACAACAAGTTCATCATCTGCATCTTCTTTTATTACTGTACCACTAATAATTTCTGCATTTGGATCAAGCATATCATTAATTAAATTTGATGCTGTTGCAATTTCTTGAATTGATAAAGTGCTATCTGCTGTAATATTATATATAACTGCTTTTGCACCATCTATTGTTGTTTCTAATAACGGACTTGCAATTGCAAGTTTTGTAGCATCTTCTGCTCTATTTTCTCCAGTTGCTCTACCAACACCCATATGTGCAATACCTTTTCCATAAACGATTTTATGAATATCTGCAAAGTCTAAATTTACAGTACCTGAAACTGTTAAAAGTTCAGAAATACCTTGAACACCTTGTCTTAAAACATCATCCGCTATTAAAAACGCATCTTTCATAGAAGTTTTTCTATCTACAACTTGAAGAAGTTTATCATTTGGAACAACTATTAATGCATCTACTATTTTTCCAAGTTTTTCTAATCCTTCTTCAGCAAGTTCCGCTTTTTTCTTTCCTTCAAATGTAAAAGGTTTTGTTACAACAGCTAAAGTTAATATGTTTTTTTCTTTTGCTATTTGAGCTATTACTGGTGCTGCACCTGTTCCAGTTCCTCCACCCATTCCAGCTGTTATAAATAGCATATCTGTGTTATCTAAAGCTGCATCGATCTCTTCTCTACTTTCTTCTGCTGCTTGTTCTCCAACTGTAGGAGTTCCTCCTGCTCCAAGTCCTCTTGTTAATTGTTCACCTATTTGAATTTTTTTAGGTGCTTTAGATATTTCAAGAACTTGTCTATCTGTGTTTATAGCGATAAATTCAATTCCACCTCTTATTCCTGCTTCAACCATTCTATTTACTGAATTATTTCCTGCTCCTCCAACACCTATAACTTTTATTTTTGGAATTCCATCTTTTCTTGAATTCATTTTTATTTCTTTTTCATTTTTTTCTAATATCATTTGATTCTCCTTTTAATTTTATGAATAAAAAAAATCTTTTATACTTTCAAGTATTTTCTTTAGTAAATTCTTTTGTTCTTTTTGATCTACTAGACTAGAATATTCAAGTTCTACTTCTTTTTCTTTTGAAATATATTTTAAAATACTGTAACTTCTAAAGTATTTTTCTTTTTCCATTAAATATTTTTCTTTTAATTCTGGTCTTACTTTTTTGTTAAATATAGTTGTTGCGAGTACATCTGTTTGTGAAATATTTATTATATCTCCTGTTAAAATAATTTTGTCTACAAGCTTTTTATATCCAACATTTGAAATATCTTTATTTATTTTTTCGAATATTTTTATTATTGTTTCTTCTATTATACCAACTAAATGTGTAGTTTTTATTGTTCTTTTATTATATTCCAATTCTTTTGAAGTTTTAAGAAGAATATTATTATCATTATCTATATATGATTTTAATGCTAATGGGTATTTTTTTATCAATTTTTCTGCTTCTTCTTCATCAATTTTTAAATTATATGCAATTATTTTAGATATCATATTTGTTCCAAATTTTAAAGTATCTGCATAAACAAATGCATCATTTATAAATACGCTTATTTCAATATCTTCTTTATTAAAATCAATTATCATTATACTGTTTTTGCTCTTATCATCTGATAGTAATTCTTTTTGTCCAAGAGCTACTGGAACAAAATCATCAACTAGCAAGTCTAATTCTTCAAATATATCAAATATATCATCTATGTATTCATTTTTTGCATATATTATTTGAGATAACATTACTAAACTATTTGTATGTCTCCCTATTGCATTATTAACATATTTTCCGCTATCTAATATATATTTATATGGAACTATCTCAATATCAGTATACAATGCTTTTGGACTAGTTTTCCTTGCATCTTCAATTGCTTTAATTATATCTTCATCTGTAACTCCCTTAATGGGATTATTTATTGTTACAACATTTTCTTTTGGCTGGACATCTACATATATTCCCGGTACTGTAACATAGCAAGATCCAATATTCAATTTATATTTGTTTTCTACCTTTTTTAAAATAGTAGCTAGCTCTTTTTTTATGTTCTCTTTTTTTATTTTAAAATCCTTATCAAAACTTTTACAAGGGCAGCTACTATTACATAATATATCTAATTGATTAAAATCATTTACTCTTGCTACTACTAAATTCAGATCAGAAAAACCAATATCTAGCCCAACTAATACATCACCAACTGCCAAGTTTTTCCTCCATTTTTAAAGTAATAAATTCTTCTCTCTTAGTATGAATTTATTACATTTTTGCATCATTGTCAATACAATTTTTTTAATTGTTTGCTTTTTTGTTTTTTTCATTTTTAGTAGTGCTACATTTGTCATTTATATTGCAAATATCACATAAGGAGTTTCCAAATTCTCCATAATCTTCACCTAATTTTTTGTCTAAAACCTCTTCTATTTCTTTTATATCTACTTTATATTCTGTTCCACAATTTTCACATGTTGCTTCTACAAATCCTTCTTCAAAAATTTGTCTTACACTTTCTGATGGTAAGAATACAAGTGATTCAATAAACTCTTTTTTTGTACAACCACATTCTTCATGTGTCATTTTATATTTCATATCTTCTCTTTCTATTTACTTTCTCTAAAATATATTGGATTATTTTCTGGAATGATTATATCACCTTTTTTACCTTTTTCATAAGAAAGTATTTCTTTTATCATTAACATATTTTTTCTAATATCTGTTCCTATTTTAAGATTAGCTTTTTTCTTCTCACTTTCCATTTCAATTTTTATATCCCTATTTTTTATATTTGTTAAATCTATTCCAGATATTACTGTATCAAAATTTAAAGAAACAGCCATATCATATATTTTATTTACTTCTTCTAATTTTTCAAAGTTTTCTTTTTCTATTTTCTTATTTACTTCTAAATTTCCTTCTATCCCTTTTAATAAAATTAAATTTTGTTTTACATTTTCTTTTTTTAATACAAATCCTTGATTGTCTAAAATATAATATCCTTCAGGTCTACTAATTTCATAAATTTCTCTTCTTTCTACAATTTCTATTTTAATTATATTTGGAAGTTTCCTTTTTATATTTACTTTAAACACTCTAGGATTTTTATTTATATTTCTCTTTGCAATAATTAAATTTTGCTTAAAAATATTTTTTCCTTTTTTTAAAGCCGATTCTTTTACTATCTCATCATATGTTATTTTTAAGTTTCCTTCTAATTCTAACTTTTCCAAATTAAAAATATCTGAAGAATATATAAAAATCAAAAAACTAAGTATTAAAAATATAATTATAATACTTAAAAACTTTGATTTTTTTTCTTTCTTCTTTTTATTTTTATTCTTTTCCATATTATAATTATAATTTATAAAAGTTTTAAAATCAATTAAAAAAATGAGCTATAAGCTCACTTTATCTAACAATATTATTATCTTAATTATTAAATATTGTATTTAATAACTTTTTTATAAAGTATTATTGCAAGAATAACTATTCCAGTTATTGCAAATGAAATTATAGGTGAAAGTCCAGCTTTTGGAAGATCACTTGATGATTCAGCAACTACAGTATTTTCTTTATTTGCTGGTTCATTTTTTGCTTTTGTCTCATCACCTTCTACAAGACTTGTTGTTTTATCATCTGCTTTTGAATCAGTTGAAGAAGTTGATGTTGGATCTGTATTAAGTATTGATTTATTTTCTTTTAAATCTGAACTTTTAGCATCTGTTTGATCTTTTGATTTAAGCGATGTTATATTTGTTCCACTTGTAACTGCTGATTCTGCTTTTACTGGTATAGCAATCATAACCATTACCATTAACATTAATAATACTATTGTAGCTACTACTTTTTTCATAATCTCTCCTATTTATACTAAATATCCATAATCTTGGTTTTATAGTACATTCTAAATAAAATCTATTCAAGACATTTTTTTTATTTTTTAATTTTCTTTTATATTTGTAATATTTTTGTAATTTAAAAATTTTCTATTTCTAAAACTCCATCTGCAGATTCTTTTATATTATATTTTACATCATTTTCTTCTAAATATTCTATAAATTTTCTAAGATTTTTTACTATAGTTCTATGTTTTTTTTCTTTGTATTCTCCAAAAACCCAACCATTATATAAAATATTATCAAATAAAAGTATGTTTTTTTCTTTCATTATTTCTTTTATCTTCAAATAATAATTTAAATATCCACTTTTATTTGCATCTACAAATGCAATATCAAAAAAGATTTTTTTATTTTTTAAAATATCTAAAAACTCATTTGCTTCTATATTATATCTAAAAATATGTTTTGAAAATGATATTTTTGTTTTTTTTTCCATATTTGTAATATTAGCATTTGCTTTTTTAAATCTTTCTATATCTTTTTCACAACTATATATTCTAAAATTCAAATTTATTTTAATATTATATTTTTATTCAAACTCTTCTTTTTTATCTAATATATATTTTGTAAACCTTATTGAAGAATATCCACTTGCAAGTCCTAGTTCTAATATATTTAATTCTATTTTTATTTCATTTGTTTTTCCATTTTGTTTTTCTTTTATCTTTAAATTTAAGAAAAGATCAAATATATTAAAAATATATTCGATCGCTTCTTTTTTTATTATTGGTACATAATTTTCATTTGCATAATTTTCTATTTTTTGTATTTCATCATAATACATATTAATCCTTTTTATTTCTAGCTGCTCTTTCTCTTTCTTTTGAATTTAATATTTTTTTTCTAATTCTAATATTATGTGGTGTAACTTCAACAAGTTCATCATCACTTATATATTCAATTGCCTTCTCTAAATTTAAATCGATTGGTGGTACAAGTGTTAATGCTTCATCAGATGAAGATGCCCTAACATTTGTAAGCTTTTTCTCTTTACAAACATTTATACTTAAATCTTCAGGTCTTGAATTTATTCCAACAACCATTCCTTCATAAACTTCTACACCTGGTCCTATAAAAAGTGTTCCTTTATCTTGAGCATTATATAATCCATATGTTATAGATTTTCCTGGTAAAAAAGCTACTATTGATCCTCTTGATCTTGAAGCTATATTTCCTTTATGTTCTTCATATCCAAAAAACACATGATTCATAACTCCATTACCTTTTGTATTTGTCATAAATTGTGATTCATATCCAATAAGTCCTCTTGCTGGAATTTTAAAAGTCATTGAAGTATATCCTCCGCCTGCTGCATTCATTGTTAACATTTCACCTTTTCTTTTTCCTAAGTCTTCTATAACTGTTCCAGAATATTCCTCTGGCACATTTATTAAAACCTCTTCCATAGGCTCCATTTTTTTACCATTTTCTTCAATAATTACTGCTTGTGGTTTAGATATTAATAATTCAAATCCTTCTCTTCTCATATTTTCAATAAGTACTGTTAAATGAAGTTGCCCTCTTCCAGATACTTTAAAACTATCTGCAGAATCTGTATCTTCTACAACAAGAGATATATTTCTTTCAGCTTCTTTATATAATCTTTCTCTTATTTGTCTTGATGTAACTTTTTTTCCATCTTTACCTGCAAGTGGTCCATCATTAACTGAAAAAGTCATAGAAATAGTTGGCTTATCTAATTGTACAAAATCTATTTTTTCTTTAGCACTTTCATCACATATTGTATCACCTATTTCAACATCTGTTATTCCAGAAATTGATACTATATCCCCTGCACTTACATTTTCTTCTTCTTTTTTATTTAATCCATCAAATGTATATATTTTAGTTATTTTTGCTTTTTTTTCTATATTATTATGTCCTAAAAGACATACCGGCATATTTAAATTTAAATTTCCTCTTTCTATTCTACCAACAGCAATTCTTCCAACATAATCATCATAATCTATATTAGAAACAAGCATTTTAAAAGGTCCTTCTTCTTCAACTTTAGGTTCTGGTATATTTTTAATAATGCTTTCAATAAGTGGTTTTAAATCTTTATTTTCATCTTCCAAATTTTCTTTAGCATAACCATTTTTACCAGATGCATAAATAACCGGAAATTCTAATTGTTCTTCACTTGCATCAAGATCTATAAATAGTTCATAAACACTATCAAGTGCTGCTTTAGGATTTGCTTGTGGCCTATCTATTTTATTTATAACTACTATTGGTACTAAATCTAAATCAAGTGCTTTTTTTAATACTATTCTTGTTTGTGGCATTGTTCCTTCAACTGCATCAACAAGAAGTAGTACTCCATCAACCATTTTAAGTACCCTTTCAACTTCTCCTCCAAAATCTGAATGTCCTGGTGTGTCTATTATATTTATTTTGTAACCATTATATTTTATTGATGTATTTTTAGATAAAATAGTTATTCCTCTTTCTTTTTCTTGAGCATCAGAATCCATAATTCTATCTTGTATTTCATTTCTTGTATTAAGTGCACCACCTTCTTCAAGAATTCCATTTAAAAGTGTTGTTTTTCCATGGTCAACGTGTGCAATAACTGCTATATTTCTAATTTTGTCTTTTTTCATTTTTTTCTCCCAATTCTTTTAGTGTGTTTTCTCTTTTTGCTATAGCTTCCAGATATTTTTTCTTATCTTCTTCATTTAATAATTTTATTACATTATCAAAAACATTTTTTGTAATTTCTTCTAATTCACTTTTTTCTGAAGTTTGCTTATTTATATATATTGGTTTTCCTATATTTATATAATTTGTGCCAAAAATTTTTAATTTTTCAGAAAAAGCAACAGGTATTATTGGTACATTATTTCTAATTGCAAAAGATATTGCACCTATTTTTAATTTTTTTCCTTTTAATAATCCTTTTTTTGTTCCTTCAGGATAAATTCCAACTAAACAGCCTTCGTTTAATTTTTCATCTATTTCTTTAAAAGCATTTGTCCCAACATGTCCTCTATCTATAGGGATTATTCCATAATTTTTTACTGCAAATCTTCCAAATGGATGATTTAACAATTCTTTTTTACCTAAATAATATATATGTCTGTCTATACCATTTATTATTGATGCAGAATCAAATATGCTTACATGATTTGCAACTATAATAGCTGGTTTTCCTTTTTCTGGTATGTTTTCAATCCCTTTTATTTCAATTTTAAATATATGTTTAAATATAGGATTTAGTATAAATTTTGTTAAAAATTTTCTAAATAATGGATCTTTTTCTTTATTTTTTTTCAATTTATCTCCTTATCTACTTGCAAATTATATAACTGTAGCAAATAAAAATCAATTTTTTAAAATTATAATGTTATTTTTTTGAACTTTACATAATGTTGTGCTATAATAAAAGTGTAAGAAATTACAATATATTTTAAAGTAGTAATTACTACTTAAAGGGGGAATTTTATGAAGTAAAATATGTTTTGTAAGCCGTTACATTGTATTAGCCTTAAGGAGGGCAATTATGAAAAACAAAATTTCAAAATCAACAGTGATTATTCTAGCTTTTTTATTAATGCTAGGTACTATCACCTCTCCAGCATATGCTGCTGAAGAAACTTCTGAATTTATTTCAGAAAATGTAGTCGAACAAAGCAAAGCTTCCCAAAGTGAAAGCCAAAGTAAACCTGAAGCTAAACAAGCTCCACAATCTGTTAGTCAAGAAACTATGCCAAAACAAGCAGATGTTTCTAGTGAAAAGCAAAATGCTCCAGAGCAAAAGCCTGAAAAAGTTAAGGTAGAAACAAAAGTTACCGAAACTGAAATCACGCCTAAAGCTACTCCAGAGCAAAAGCCTGAAGTTAAAGATCAACCTTGGGATTCTGAAGAAGATATTCCAAAGAAAATTCCAGATTGTCCAGATCCTGGTGTTTGTCCAAAGCCAGAACCAACACCAGAACCAAGACCAAATCCTAATCCGCCAGTTATAATCAACAATGAAAAAACTCACGAGGTTATTATTAGAGACACAAATAACCATTCTTGTAATCCTGGTTGTGTTTATGTTGAAAATAACAATTTTAACAATAACACAAATACTTTAAACTTTGATACAACTCCTATTTTAGAGTTAGTCAAAGAACTTAGTAAGAAACAACCAAATGAAAACAAAACTTGCGATACTAAAAAAACCAATAATAATGGTTATACCAAAGTAGGAAAGCCTAGCAGAAACTATTATTATTCAGGTTCTGGAACTAGATCTACGGTTAGGACTTATCCAGTAGTTAACAATGTGCCTTACCAAAACGCAGCAGTTTCTGAAGATAGTAATTCTAAGGAAAAATGTTGTGAAATTATTCTTGGCAAACTTGATGACCTAGATAAGGATATCGCTTCTGTACAAACTACAGTTGATTCGAATTCTGAAAAGCTTGATAATTTAACCGAGCAAGTAGAAGAACTGAAAGATGAAATTAATGACCTTAAAGAGCAAAATGATAAGCTCGTAAATGCTCTTGAAAAGTCAAACAGTACTGCAAGTGCTTTAAACAAAGTCCTTTGGATTTTAGTCGCTTTAGTTTCTATTATCATCTTACTCGTTTTATATCTTATCTATAAATTGTTCAACAAGAACAATCAAGGACCAGATAGAAACTGCTGTTGTTATGATGATGATAGACACAGTGAAAAAGACGATACCACTGTATTTTCTTCTAAAGAAAATATAAACGAAGATGAAAGCAAGTCTGATCCTTTAGAGGATGATGATGTCAAGAATGACAAATAGTGTTACTATAAAGGCCAAACAGTAGCACTTAAAAAGAACGATAAAACTTAAATTATACTAGCTAGTTCGGTTTCGTCCGATATAAAAAGCTTTTCAAAATTTTCCGGTTTCGTCCGCAAAACATATTTTGAATTTTTTTACATAATATTATGGTGTGCAGCCATAAAAAAGAATTGCATACTTCATAAAAAAATAAGGCAAGATGACTTGCCAATTTGTAATCGCTTATTAGCGATTTTTTTTATTTGTTTTTTAATATTTTTTCGAATTCTTCTAAGCTTATTATTTCGATATCAAGTTCTTTTGCTTTATCTAATTTACTTCCTGCTTTTTCTCCTGCTATTAAATAATCTGTTTTAGTTGAAACAGATGATGAAACTTTGCCTCCATTTTCTTCAATCATTTTTTCAATATCTTTTCTACTTTTTTCAAACTTTCCTGTTATTACAAATGTTTTTTCTTCTAATATGTTTAGAATATTTTCTTCAGGTTCATCAACATTTACACCTAAATCTATTAATTTTTTTATATCTTCTCTATTTTTTTCATCTTGGAAAAATTTTACAATTTCTTCTGAAACTATTTCTCCTATATCTTCTATTTCTAATAAATCCTCTTTACTAGCATTCATCAAATTATTAATATTTTTATATTTTTTTGCAAGCTTTTTAGCTGTTGTTATTCCTATGTTTGGAATTCCTATTCCATTTATTAGTTTATGAAGTGGATTGTTTTTACTTTTTTGTATACTTTCATACATATTTTTTGCAAATTTTTTTCCATTTTTCTTTAAGCCTAAAAAGTCTTCTTCAGTAAGTTTATATATATCCACAATATTTTTTATTAATTCTTTTTCAAGTAAAGTGGCTATATTTTTTTCTGCAAAACCTTCAATATTCATTGCATCTCTTGATGCAAAATGTTCAATTTTCCTTTGTATTTTAGAAGGACATTCAGGATCTTTACAAAAAATACTTATTTTATCTTCATAAACTTTTTCTCCGCAAACTGGACATATTTTTGGTTTTTTAAACTCAATTTCAAGTCCAGTTCTTTCATCTTTTAGAACTCTTACAACTTCTGGAATTATATCCCCAGCTTTTTGTATTAGAACTTTATCTCCAATTTTTATATCTTTTTCTTTTAAATATTCAAAATTATGAAGACTTGCTTTAGATATACTTGAACCATCGACAAAAACCGGCTTTAATATTGCAACTGGTGTAAGTGCACCTGTTCTTCCTACATTTATTAATATATCTTTTACAACTGTCTCTTTTTGTTCTGCTGGATATTTATATGCTATAGCCCATCTTGGTGTCTTTGCTGTTTCACCCATTTTTTTTCTTATATCTAAATCATCTATTTTTATTACAGCACCATCTATTTCAAATTTTAGTTTTGATCTTAAATTGTGTATTTCTTCAATAGCTTTTTTTACATTTTCAAATGCATCTTCTTTTTCTATTTTTTTTACAAATTTATTAATATCAACTCCAATGGATTTAACAAAGTTTAATGAATCAAAATGACTTTTAAACTTTTTATCTGAATATTGAACATTAAAAACAAATATATTAAGTTTTCTATCTTTAATTATATTTTTATCTTTTTGTCTTAATGAACCTGCTGCTGCATTTCTTGGATTTGCAAATGTTTTTTCTCCATTTTCTTCTTGCTTTTCCACTATATTTTTAAAATCTTCCTTAGAAATATATATTTCTCCTCTTAATATAATTTTTCCATCATATTTTATTTTTTTTGGAATACTTTCTACCATTTCTATATTTTCTGTTATATCTTCTCCAACAATTCCATCACCTCTTGTTGATGCAAGTATAAGTTTTCCATTTTCATATGTAAGTGATGAAGATAAACCATCTATTTTTGTTTCAACAACATATTCCTGTTTTCCATATTCTTTTTCTATTTTATCCATCCATGCTTTTACTTCAGAAATTTCAAAAACATCCATTAAACTTTGCATTTTAACTTCTAAATTAACTTTATTAAAAAGTGTTGATGGTTTACCACCAACTTTATTTATATCTGCATCTTCTTTTTTAAGTTCTGGAAACCTGTTTTCAATTTTCCTTATTTCTTGTGAAAGCATGTCATATTCAAAATCTGAAATTTTTGGCTTATCCATATTATAATAAAGATTTGAATGATAGCTTACTAAAGAATATAAATTATATAATCTATCTTTTGCTTCTTCTTTTGTTAATTTGTCTATTTTTTTTTGAATTTCTTCAATTTCTTTCATTATGCATCCTTTAATAATTCTTTTCCATTTTTTAGATAATCATATCCTGAAAAAATAGTTGCAATAACAGATATGATCATTAATATACTACCTATTATATTTAAAGTTAGCAAAACTAAATTATTATTTCCTGCAATATTTTTTGTTCTAATAAATTCACAAAAATTGCCAGGAAATATCATCAATATTGTAATTGCAAACATTTGTGTGCTAGTTTTTATCTTTCCCCACTTAGATGCTGCAATAACCTCACCTTTTGAGCTTGCCATAACTAGTCTATATCCTGAAACTGCAAATTCTCTCATTAATACAATAACTGGAATCCATGCTGGAATTTTGCCTATTTCTACCATTATTACAAGTGCTGTCAAAACAAGCACTTTATCTGCAAGTGGATCTATAAATTTTCCAAAATTTGTTATTAAATTATTTTTTCTAGCTATCTTCCCATCTAGATAATCTGTTATACTTCCTACTACAAATGTAATTCCTAAAATTATATATTTTAAATCAAAAGCTCCTATCATTACGCTTTTTAATGTATATAATAATATTATCATAAGTATAGATAATAATGTTCTTAAAATACTTAATTTATTTGGTAAATTCATGCTTCCTCTTTTCCAATCTTTTTTGTTTTTCAATTTCTATTTCTTTTTTTCCTTCGTTTACATCTACTACTTCTATTTTTTCTTTAGATAAATCTTTTGCTTCTTCTTTTGTTATTACATTTTCCTCTACCATTTTTGCTAAAACTTGATTCCTTCTTTGATGAGCCTTTTTTATAGATACTCTAGGATCATACTTAGATGGTGCATTTGGTACACCAGCTAAAAAAATACTTTCTGTTTTAGTTAAATTATTAGGCCTTTTTTTAAAATATCCAAGGGATGCTTCTAAAATATTATAATATCCACTGCCAAAATATGATGTGTTTATATAAAGTTCTAAAATTTCATCTTTTGAATACATTTTTTCAAATTTTTGTGTTAATAAAAATTCTTTCAATTTTCTATTAAAACTAACCTCTTGAGAAAAGAATAAATTTTTAAGTAATTGCTGTGTTATTGTACTTCCACCCTCTACTATTTTTTTACTTCTCAAATTATTATTTATTGCTCTCATTACTGCTATTTTATCGATTCCCTTATGTTCATAGAATCTATGGTCTTCTGCTGCAATTAGTGCTTTTAAATATTTTTTGTCAACATCTTCTAATTTAGTATACATTATTTCATTTCTTTTTTTATTCACTACTTCTTCTATTTTTTGATTTGTATATTCTTTAGAAAAAGTATATTTAACAACTCCATATAATATTAAAGCACATAAAATAAATAATATTAAAAAAAACAATAATATTTTTAAGATAAAGCTTAAAATTTTTTTCATAATAATTTCTCCTAGTATTTAATCTTTTTTAAAAAAAGCCCTTTTGCCGGAATTGTTCTTCCTGCTTTTTTTCTGTCTTTTGAATTTAATATTATTTCTAAGTCTTCAACATTTATTTTTCCAATTCCAATATCTAGTATTGTACCTATTATTATTCTTACCATTTTATTTAAAAACCCATCTGCTGTAATTTCAAATATTATTTTTCCGTTTTTTTCTTTCATACTAAATTTCTTAATTGTTCTAACTGTTGTAGCTGTTTCATTATCTGAATTACAAAATGCTTTAAAATCTTTTTTACCTATAAAAAATTTAACAGCTTTTTGCATATTTTCTATATTCAATTTTTTTATATATGTATATTCAAAATCATTAAATAATGCACTTTCATATAAGTTATTTATTATATATAAATATGTTTTTTCTTTTGCATCTAAATTTGAGTTAAAACTTAAATCAACATCTTGTATACTTTTTACTTTTAAATATTTATTATTTGTTTTTTCAAATTTTCTATTTAGATATTTTAGTATTTTAAAGTTTTCAATTTTAGAATTTGTTTTAAAATTAATAATTTGAGAAATAGCATGAACTCCTTTATCTGTTCTGCCTGATGCTATTATATATATTTTTTCTAATAATAATTCTTCTAAGTATTTTGTAATTTCACCTTGAACTGTTTTTTTATCTTTTTGCTTTTGAAATCCAAAATATTGATCACCTTTATATTCAATTTCCAATTTAATATTTCTCATAATTTACTTTCTAATATAATAAAAAATCCTGCATGAGCCGTTTATCAGTGATTTTTGTAGACCCGTCGTTGACAGGTGGGTAAACTCCTTGATATTTATGGGGTGATGCTTTAAAGCTTCACACACGCCGTACCAAGAGACGTTTTAGCCCTTTTAGAATATTGTAGGTTCTAAAAATATCACAACTCGCACTCTGCAGGATTTATAATTATATTATATCTGTGTTTCCAGTATTTATTATATACCATTTTCCATTTTCTAATTTTAATTTAATTGTTGTTTCGACTGTTTTTATTTCTTCTTTTTTTACTGCTTCTTTTAAATTTTTTAAATATTCATTATTATATTCTTCTGTTCCAATTTTTAATTCATTAGATGTTTTTTTAGAAGCTTCTGTTTTTGCTTTTCTTCTGTCTACATTTGAAAGTTTAACTTTAGCATCATATATTTTTATTTTATTATTTTTTTGTACATCATTTGTAACTTCTTTTATATCTAGTATTTGATACTTAAATCTACTTGATAGAATTTCATCAACTTGTTCTAAAAACTTTTGATTTTCTCTATATTTGTTTTTAGCCTTTATTTCATCTTTTTTTGCAATTGTATAAAAGTCATTTATTATATATTTAGGACTTTTTGCTCTTCCAAAAACTATAATTAAAATTGCTATTAATATTATTACAACTAATACTATAAATAATAATTTATTATTTTTTTTATTGTTTGTTTTTTTTTCTTTTAATTTTTCTCTTCGCTTTCTCTCAAATTCTAATGTTTTAAGATTTAACTTTTCTTCTTTTTCCATCTAATTTCCTCTTTTAGAACATTAATTTTCAAAAAATCCTTCTACTGCCCAGTTTCCATCTAGCTCTTTGAAAAATGTAAATTCTTTTTCTTCTGTTTTTGTGTCTACTTCTTTAACTAATTCTTTTAAATATTTCATTTTTATTTCATTATTTTTTTGTTTTTCTTTTAAACTTAGATTTTTTTCATCTTCTTTATAATTTTTATCATCTTTTAATTTTTCACCAACTTTTTGGAATAATTTTCCAGTATCAACAGTTTTTATATCTACTTTAACTTTATATTTATCTTTATTTACTTTTTCTATTTTCTTTATTTTTGTTTTAGATTTTGAATTTATTAATTTTAATGTTTCTTCTATATATTTTCTATCTGGTGTATATTTTAATTGTGCTTGTTCTGGTTTATTTTGAGCCAAATCTAAAAACGCATTTATTTTAGCCCTAGGTGAAGTCATATATGCTATAATACAAATTAAAGCTATGATAAGAACTGCTACAACTCCAAATAAAATTAATTTTTTTTGTTTCTTTTTATCATTTTTTATATCTTCCACAGTATCTTTGGCTTTTTCTTTTGTATCTTCCACTACTTTTTTAGCATCTTCTTTTATTTCTTCTGCTTTTTTTTCAGTCTTATCTTTTATTTCTTCTGCTTTTTCTTTTGTTTTATCTTTTATATCTTTTGCAGTATCCTCTACTTTTTCTTTTACTTCTTCTACTTTTTTTTCAGTTTTATCTTTTACTTCTTCTGCTTTTTTAGTAGCTTCTTTTTTAATATCCTTTCCCATAAGTTCTCCTTTTTTTTATTTAATTTTATTATAACACAAAAAAATAAAATTTGTAGTATTAAACGCATTTTTTTGCTATTTATTCCATTAACCAACTTTTTCCAACTTGGGTTTCTGCAATTAATGGTACTTTTAATTCTATAATATTTTCCATCTCGTTTTTTAAAATTTTTTCAGCTTTTTTTGCTTCTTCTTCTTTTACCTCAATAAGTATTTCATCATGAATTTGAAGTAAAATGTTTCCATCTATTTTTTCATCTTTTAATTTTTTAGAAACATTTACCATTGCTGACTTCATTATATCTGCTGCTGTCCCTTGAATTGGTGTGTTCATTGCAGCTCTTTTTCCAAATTCTCTTAATGCAAAATTTTTAGAATGTATCTCTTCAATATATCTTTTTCTTCCAAAAAGTGTTTCAACATATCCATTTTTTTTAACAAATTCTTTTGTTTCTTCCATATATTTTTTTATTCCAATATATTTATTTAAATATTCATCAATATATTTTTTGGCCTGGTTTACACTTACTTTTATCTGTTCTGAAAGACCATAAGGGCTAATTCCATATATTATTCCAAAATTAACTGCTTTTGCTTTAGATCTTTCTTCTTTTGTTATTTTATCTATTGGTTTATTTAATATATGTGATGCAGCTTGCTTATGTATATCTTCTCCTTCATTAAAAGCTTTTATCATGGCTTTGTCATCTGCCATATGTGCAAGTACTCTAAGTTCTATTTGAGAATAATCACTATCTACAAACACATATCCCTCTTTTGGTACAAATGATTCTCTTAAAACTTTACCTTCCTGAGTTCTTATTGGTATATTTTGAAGATTTGGGTCACTTGCACTAATTCTTCCTGTTCTTGTAACTGTTTGATGAAATCTTCCATGAACTCTACCATCTTTTTCATTTACATATGGTAAAAAACCACTAACATATGTTGATAAAAGTTTTGATAAACTTCTATACTCTATAATTTTTTCAATAATTGGGTGTTTACCTTCTAATTTTTCTAATGTTTTAATATCTGTTGCATACCCACTTTTATTTTTCTTTATTATTTCTAATTTTAATTTTTCAAAAAGAATTTTTCCTAATTGTTTTGGAGAATTTATATTAAATTCTTCTCCAGCTAATTGATGTATTTCATCTGTAAGTTTATTTATTTTTATTTCTAATTCTTCACCAAAATTTTCAATTTTTTTAGTATCTACTTTTATTCCTAAATATGTCATATTAACTATAATTTTAAGGACCGGCATCTCTATATCGTATAAAATTTTTTCTAAGTTTTCTTCTTCTATTTTTAACATAATTTCATTATACATTTTATTTATTAAATAAGAGCCATATCTTTTATCTTTTAAAAAACTTTCAATTATTTTAGTTTTTACATATTTAGTTGCAATATCTTCAAGTATGTATTTATTAATCCCAGTATCTATAAGATATTCTGCTATTTTAAGATCTAATATATTATTAAATATATTTATATTTTTAATTTTACAATTCACTAAGAAATCTTTCATACCAAAAGATATTTTTTTGATTTTTTCATTTTCAAAAATATTTTTTAATATTTCTGTATTTGTTTCATCTAAAATATATATTTTTTTTGTTTTATCCGAATATATTGAAATATTTTTGACTTTTCTTTCCATAATATTTATTTCTTCTTGTTTTATTTTTTTACCTTTTTCATCAAAAATATCTATTTCATCTTCAAAAATAGGGTATATGAAAATATTTCCATCAATATTTTCTAATTCATCTATTTTATTTTCTATTTTTGGCAAGTCTTCTATTTCTTGTTTTTCTAAATCTTGTTCCAACATATTAAATCTTGAAATAAAAGATTTTAAGTTTAACCTTATAAATATTTCAGTTAATTCATCTTTCCATTTTTCTTTTTTTAATTTTTCTAAATCATAATTAAAGTTTATATTTGTAATTATTTTTCCTAATTTTCTTGATAAAAATGCATTTCCTTTATCTTCAATTATTTTTTCTTTTTGTTTTTTTGTTAAATTATCTTCATTATTTTCTATTTTTAAATATAAATTTTCTAAAGAATTATACTCTTTTAAAAGTTTTATTGCCGTTTTTTCTCCAATTCCTCTTATTCCAGGAATATTATCTGATTTATCTCCCATTAATGCTTTGATTTCAATTAAATCTTTTGGTTCTAAACCATCGTAATATTCTTTTATTTTTTCTATATTCCATAATTCCTGTTTTGATCCGCCTTTTTCTGTTTTAGGATAAATTATATTTATTTTTTCATCAATTAATTGAAAATAATCTCTATCACCAGTAAGTATATATACAAAAACTTCTTCTTTTTCACTCAAATTTTTAGCAATAGTACCTAAAATATCATCTGCTTCATAATCATCCATTTCATAATATGGTATATTCATTGCATTAATTATTTCTTTAATTATTGGCATTTGCATTCTTAATTCTTCTGGCATTTCATGTCTTCCGGCTTTATATTCTTTATATTCTTTATGTCTTAGTGTCTTTTTCCCTTTATCAAAGGCTACTGCTATATATTCAGGTTCATAATCTTCTACTGCTTTAAAAAAAATGTTTAAAAAACCGTATATAGCATTTGTATATGTTCCATCTTTTGCTTTTAGTAATCCTGCATTTAAAAGTCCATAAAACGCTCTATTCATTATACTATTTCCATCAATTAATAATAATTTTTTCATTCTTACCCTTTATTTTGTTTTCTTTTTCATTATTTTTTTCGTTATTTTTTTCTTTTTTATTTTTTATTGAAATATTTTTGAAATTCCAAGTATTTTTTTTATATCTTTCTGCTTCCGAAAAAATGCAACCACAATATTTTTGCATATATAATCCAAGTTCTCTTGCTTTTTTTTGTCCTAACCAAAAGTTTTTTTGAAAATCTGGTGCTATAAATTCTATATCATATTTTTTAGCTATCTCATTTCCAATAGAAATTAATTTTTCTCTATTTTGATAAGGGCTTACTAAAAGCGTTGTTGTAAATTTATTAAATCCGTTTTCTTTTGCAAATTTAGCAGTTTCTTCAAGCCTTATTTTATAACATACTCTTTGGCATCTGTCTTCTAAGTTTATAACTGCTTCTTTAGTAAATTTTTCTAGCCCATATTCATCTTTTATATTTAATTTTATTTTTTTAAAACTTAAATATTCTTTTAAAGTTTCAAATCTCTTTTTATATTCCATATATGGATGTATATTTGGATTATACCAAAAAATTTCAAAATCTAATTTCTTTTCTTCAAGCATTTCTATACATCCAATACTACAAGGCGCACAGCATGCGTGCATTAAAATTTTATCTTCCATTTATTCTATATTCCCATCTATTTTATTTATATCTACTATATCTGCATCAAAAAAACTTACATTTTGTCCATTTTCTTTTTCTTTATTATATGGTATTTTTAAATAATTATATGCGATTTCAGATGCAACTCTTCCTCTAGGTGTTCTATATATATATCCTCTTTGTAAAAGATATGGTTCATAAACATCTTCTATTGTGTCTGTTTCTTCTCCTAAAACTGATGCTAATGTTTCTAATCCTGCTGGTCCGCCATTAAAGTTTTTAATTAATATATCTAGTAATTTTTTATCATTTGAGTCAAGTCCATTTTCATCTATTTCAAGTTTTTCTAATGCATGTTTTGTTATTTCTCTATTTATTTTTCCATCACCCTCAACTGTTGCAAAATCCCTTACTCTTTTAAGTAATCTATTTGCTATTCTTGGAGTGCCCCTCGATCTTAAAGCTAATTCTTCCGCCCCTGTTTCTTCTATTTCTATTTTTAATTTTTTTGAACTATTTTTTATTATTTGTTTTAAATCTTTTTCATTGTATAATTCTAATCTATGTATGATCCCAAATCTATCCCTTAAAGGCCTAGATAAAAGGCCTGCTCTTGTTGTGGCACCTATTAATGTAAACTTAGGTAAATCAACTCTTATTGATCTTGCACTTGGTCCTTTTCCTATTAAAATATCTAAGCAATAATCTTCTAATGCCGGATAAAGTATTTCTTCAACTGTTTTTGGTATTCTATGTATTTCATCAATAAAAAGAACATCACCATCATTAAGATTTGTAAGTATTGCAGCAAGATCGCCTGCTTTTTCTATTACTGGTCCTGATGTTGTTTTTATATTTGCATTCATTTCATTTGCAATTATATTTGAAAGTGTTGTCTTTCCTAAACCCGGAGGCCCATATAGTAAAATATGATCAAGTGAAGTATTTCTTTTTTTTGCTGATTCTATATATATCTTCATATTATTTTTAACTTTACTTTGTCCTATATATTCATTTAATGTTTTAGGTCTAAGACTTATCTCTTCAGTTTCTTCTTCTTCATTTATATTTTCTTTTGTTAAAATATTTTCTTTTTCTTCAATATCTAAGTCTTTTAAAAAATCTATATCCATTTTTTGCCTTTCATTTTCTTACAATTTCTTTTTCTAATACATAATTTATTTCTTTTCCTAATTTTTTGTTTATTAATTTTTTAATTTGTTTAACTTCATTTTTAAATAATATTATTTCAAATTCTAAATCTTCTAAATAATTTATGTTTTTAATTTTTATATTTTCTTTTTCTAATAAATTTCTAATTATACCTTCATTTTTATATTCTATTTTAAATTTACATATATAACCTTCATCTACTAATGCTTTTAAAGATTTTTCTAATACAAGTTTTGTTGCTTCTCTATACGCTCTTAATAACCCACCTGTTCCAAGTAAAGTTCCTCCAAAATATCTTGTAACAATAACTAATACATATTCATAGTGATTTTTCTTCAAATATTCAAGTATAGGATATCCTGCTGTTTTTGATGGTTCTTTATCATCTGAAAAACCCTCTTCTTGGTTTTGTTTAATTATATATCCAAAACAATTATGTGTAGCGTCTTTGTATTTTTCTTTATGATTTTTAATTATTTCCGTTGCTTCATTTTTTGTTTTTACAAAAAAACTAAATGCTAAAAATTTAGACTTTTTTATTTCTATCTCTACACATCTTTCATTCTTTACTGTAAATTTATTCATAAAATGATTATATCATATTATTAAATTGTTTTCATTAAACTTTTTTATGTAAATAAAAATAGATCATAAATGCTATAACATTTATAATCTATTTTTATTTTATTTATTTTTCTTCATTCTTTATTTTTTCATTTTGGTTTGGTTTATTTGAATTTTTTTCTTCAAACCTATCAAGGCTAGGTAAATTATTTAAATTATATACATCATTTGTTGAATTTGATGAAACTATATAATTTGAAATAACTATTGGAGCATATTCACCATATATATCTGCAATACTTTTTTCTTCTATTTCAGGCTTCACTATGATTTCTCCATTTTGAGATATAACTCCCCATTTGCCATTTTCTTGTATACTTGCAAAGCCATATGTATTTACTTGATCTGCTCTATCATAAATTGGTTTTACTACTATTTTTCCTTCTTTATCTTTGTATCCGTATTTATTTTTTTCTTTGAATGGATATATTTTTCTATCTATCATTTCTTGTACTTTTGCTTTTTTTCCATCTTCATTTATTGAAATAATTTTATTATTTGCCTCAACTATTATTCCATTTTTATCTTTTTCTTTTATATATGTAATTGTTTTTAAATCCAAACCTTCTATTTTATCTAAATTGCTATCAAAGAAATCGCTTTTCCCATCACTTTTATTTCCTATTAATATTTTTGTATTTCCAAAAACACTTATAAAAGTATATGTATTTTCAAGTTGTTTTTTTTCATTTAGTTTAAATGCTCTATATTTATGACCATTTTGACATAATACTATATCATCAAATAAATATTGTATATTTTGGTAAATCTTATTTTCACCTGCTATATTTTCCATTTTTTCATTATTTATTTGGTTTATACTTAAACCTTTTTCTTCATTTATAACTACATATTTTTTATCTTCATAGCCAAATGCATCTTCTGGAATTTTTTTTGTTCTTAATATTTCATTATAATCATCTGAAAAAATTATATATTCATCATCCTCTTTACCAATTGCATATGATTTTTTTAAAGTGACTTGATTTAATTCTTTTTTATTTATTTTTTTACCATTTAAATTATACAAATCATATTTATCATTTAATTTTGTAACTATATAGTTGTGATTATAAATTATCTCATCATAATTTATATCTAATATTTTATCTTGATTTCTAAACACACCTTGTTTTTTATTATTTTCAACTATTAAATAATGATCATTTGAATCTATTTGCATTTTTATAATATTTTCATATTTAGCATCTACTAGCATATTTCCATTTATGGTTACATATCCATTTAACTCTTTTCCAGATTCATTTTTTTTAGAAAATCCATATCCTATAGATTTTTTGTTATTTTCTGTATTTAGCAAATTCATAGAATATATACTTTCATATTCTGGTTTTAATATTTCCTCTCCTCTTTCGTTTAAAATGCCTTCTTTTCCATTTGCTTTAACTAAATAACAATCGTTATCCTCAACTATTGGTCTTATTTCTTCATATATAGCTTTTGTAAGCTCTATTCCATTTAATGACATTAAGCCAAATTTTCCGTTTTCTTTATATTTTATATTTGGTCTTACAATATTGTATTCACCATTGCTTTCTTCAATAGGAAATACCGTTCTTAATACTGCTTTTTTATTAAATAATCCTTTTTTTGTAAACTTAAATTCGGATTTATCATCTAATATTTTTTGATTATTATTTTCATAAGCAAAAAATAATGGGTATGAATAGTTTGGTATAACTATTTTATTATATTTAGGTTCAACAATTCTTTTTCCTTCTTTATCTATTACACCCTCTTTATCATTTTCTTTCAAAATGAAATAATTCTTTTCATCTACTTTTGGTACATTTTCAGTATCATTAGATTTATTTAATAAAAATCTTATGCCTAAAAACGTCATAATTGATACTATGATCCCAACAAATATTAAAATTAAAGTGTCTTTTTTATTTTTCATATTTTTTCCTTTATTTTTTTAAGCATTATCAGTTAAAATTGGAACTATTTGTTTTTTTCTAGAAACAACTCCTTTTAAAAGTGCAGTATTTTCACTAAGACTAACACCATAAGCTTTTTCAACTAATTCTGCTTTTTCTCCTAATGAAATTACTAAAGAATTAGAATTAATTATATCTGTTATAACAAATATAAAAAGATCTAGATTATTTGCTTCTATTTCTTCTTTCATTTTTTCTTCATATTCTTCTTTTCTTTTTAATGTATCTTCAATTGAAGCTGTATTTACTTGTGCTATACTTGCTTTTAAATCTTTTAACATCATTGTTTTTCTATCTAAATTAATTATTTCACTAGCAGATAAATCAGATATATCTGTTCCGCATTTAAGCATTTCAAGTCCATATTCCTCTTTGTTAACTTCTGCTATTTTTTCTAATTTTTCAGCAATTTCTATATCTTCTTTTGTACAAGTTGGTGATTTAAATAATAACGAATCAGAAATAATTTCTGAAAGCATTAATGTTGCCATTTTTTTATCTATTTCAATATTATTTTCATTATACAATTTAAATAAAATAGAACCTGTACATCCTAATGATTCCATTCTAATATTAAGAGGATATGATGTTTGTAATTTTAAAGCATGATGATCTATAACCATTCTAATTTTTATATCATCTAAATTATCTATACTTTCCATTGGATTGTTATGGTCTACTAAAATCACCTCTTCTGCTTCTACATTTCCTGAAATAATGTCTAAATCATCTATCTTTAGATAATCTAAAACATATCTTGTTTCCTTATTTGGTTTTCCTTGAGCAACTGCCTTTACATCTAATCCTAATTTTTTAAATAAATTTTCTGCAACTATTGCTGCTAAGTATGAATCTGTATCTGGGTTTTTGTGTCCTGTAATTAATATCATATTTTTTCCTTTCCTATTTTATTTTGTTTATTTTTTTATTGTGTTTGTTCATTGACTTATCTACACCTATTTTTAGAATATCTAAAACCGCATCTGCTGCTTTATCTATGCCATCAGTCCATTCTTCTAGTTCTTTTCCATTTGGCTTTGATAACACATGATTTATTCTGTCACCTTTAAAATCTTCTCTTCCTATCCCAACTCTAACTCTTATAAAGTCTTTTGTATAGTTTAAAATTGATTTAATTCCATTATGTCCACCACTTGATCCGGCTTTTCTAATTCTTATTTCTCCTGGTTTTGTATCAATATCATCATAAATTATTATAACATCTGCTGGGTTAATTTTAAAGTAATTTACATATTGGATTAAAGATTCTCCTGAATTATTAACATATGTTTTAGGTTTTATGAAAATTATTTCCTTATCATTTATATTTGTTTTTAAATATTCTGCATTGAATTTATTTTTAAATTTTAAATTTTCTTTTTTTGTTTTTTTTAAAATATTATCAATAACTAAAAATCCTGTGTTATGTCTTGTTTCTTCATATTCTTTTCCTGGATTTCCTATTCCTAATATTATTTTCATTTTTTTCCTTCCTTACATATTAGGATTTTATCATTTTTTTTATATTCCTTCTAGGTTTTATTTATTAAATTTTTTAGTTTTTCCTTCTTCAAGGAAAATATTCATTAAAATTTCTGAGACTTTATTAGCATTATGTTTTATATATTTTTGTGTGACTTCATCAACTAAAATAATATTTGATTTTATTAATTCTATATTTTCTTTTTTAAAATACTCTTCATCTTCTTTTGTTGGAAGTACTTGTTCTTGATTTTCAAACTTATATCTTTCTATTATCTTTTGACTATCTAGAACAAAATCGTTTGCTAAAACCTTATCTACTTTAAAGTCTTTTACTTGTTTTTTTATTGTTTTTATATGATCTGAAACATTATACTTGTTTGTTTCACCATTTTCTGTCATAACATTTGATACATATATTTTTATTGCACTACTTTTATTTATATATTCAACTATATCTTTTACAAGCAAATTAGGTATAACTGATGTATATAAACTGCCTGGTCCTATTACAATCATATCCGCTTTTTCGATTTCTTCCTTAATTCCTTTTGTTGGCTCTGGATTTTCTGGTATTAATCTTATTTTTTTTATTTTAACATCATGATCTTTTCCATAATCTGTTATTATATGTTCACCAAAAACTGTATTCCCATCTTCAAAATCTGCTTCTAAGTTTACATTTACAAGAGTTGAAGGATATACCTTACCTGTAATATTTAAAATATTACTGCTTTCATTAACCGCTTTTCTAAAGCTTCCATAAACTCCATTTAAAGCAGCTATAAATAAATTACCAAAACTTTGACCTTTAAGTGCTCCTTCATTAAATCTATAATTAAGTATTTCTGTAAGTGCATCACTCCTATTTGAAAGTGCTATAAGACATGCTCTTACATCACCTGGTGGAAGCATTCCTAAATCTTCTCTCAGCTTTCCAGTTCCGCCCCCATTATCTGCCATTGCTACAATAGATACTATATTCTTTGTATAATTTTTAAGCCCTTTTAAAAGAGTACTATTTCCAGTTCCTCCGCCTATTACAACTATTCTTGGATTTATTTTATTTTTCATTTTATTTCCTTAATCCCATTTTTTTATATTTTTGTATTTTCTAAATTTATTTTTAGATTTATCTATCATGCAAATATTACTATATTTACAAAATTTACAAGCCCCTTCTAGTGGATAAATATTAATATTTCCATTTAAAATTTCATTTGATATTCTTATTAAGATTTTTTCAATATCCTCTAATAATTTTTCAAAGCTTTCTTTTTCTATCACTTTTAGATTACTTGTTATTTCACCATTTACTTTATATTTAACAGGTATAAAGTCCGCTTCTTTATTTGATATAAGTGTTTTATCCATTTGTTTTAAAATTTCTTCATCTTTTAAAACAATTCCATCCATTTTATATTTTTTTATTATTTCTTTATTTAAGTTTTCTTTTTCTATTTTTTTATCTATTTTCTTTTCTTCAGTTGCAAAATATAATAATCCTGCATTTTCAGTTTTTTCCATTTTTTCTATTAAATTTGCATATACTGGCATTTGCAAATTTATTCCAGAATAAATTTCTTTTGGCGTTATTTTCTTTTCAGATGATTTATAATCTATAATTCTAAAAAATTTTTTACCATCTTCTTCAAAAACATCTATTCTATCTATTATTCCTTTTATGTAAATATTTTCTAATATTTTCCCATTTATTTCATATTCTGTTTTATATACTTTAAATTCAGATAATCTTAAGCTCTCTGCTATTGCTAATGCAGACTTTTCTAAAATTCCCAATAATTTTAAAGATAGAATTTCAAATTTTTTTTCATTTTTAAGTATTTGATAATTATCTGTATCAAAAGCACTTTGTATACTTAATTTTATTTTTTCTTTTAGCGTATTTAAATAATTTGTTTTTTCAGTAGAATTATCAATATCATAAATTGGTTTATTATCTAGTATCCTTTTATATTTTTCTATTTCATCTTTTACATTGTTAATAAATATTTCTAAAAATGTATGTATAAAGTTACCTGTATCAAATGGCTTTATGCTATATTCTTCTTTTTCTTTTGCTTTAATTATATATTTTATTTGGTACATAAAAGGGCAAAGTGAATAACTCTCTAATCTTGATATTGATGTTTTTAGTTTTCCTTTATATATCTTTTGAGTTAGATCTTTATTTAAATTTTTTTCTTCATTTTTTGATAAAATTTGTTCTTCTATTTTTTCAAAAAATCCTTTATCTTTAAAGTATTTAATTATTTCTTTTGCTTCTTTTGTTATATTTTCCCCATTTAAATATTTAGCATATTCTATATATGCATATTCTTTTAATTTTTTTTCTTTATTAGCATTTTTAAAAATTTTGTTTATATTTTCTAAAAAATTTATATCTTCATCATAAATATTTTTTTCTTTAAATTCTTTAAATATATTCTGAATCTTTTTAAAATATATTGTTCTTCTTTTTGTTTTCCCAAAAATATCTTTTTTACTATATGTAAATATAATTTTATCCTCTGCTGAAAAAATGCTATCATAAAATTTTAATTCAAAATTAAAGTCTTGTTCTACTTTATTCTTTAAAAAATCTATACCTATTTTTTTGAAAACTTCTTTTTCTTCTTCAGATATTATACTTTTATTTTCATTTAAAACTGGCAAAAGTCCTTCTTCTGAATTCATTATATATATTATTTTTTTATTTCCAGCTGTATCTAAAATATCTCTTACATCTATTCCATTTAATGTATTTGGAACTTCTTTTAAATTATTATTACTAAAACTTTCCTCTAATATATATATTAAATTTTCTAATGATATATCTTTTTTCTCATAAATATATGCTATTTCATCAAATACATTATTTAATATATTTGTAACTGCCATGTACTGGTTTTTAATCTCTTGACTTTTTATTTCAGAAAGTACTTTTTTAAAAACATTATTTTTTTCTAAATGTTTATATATTTCTATTAATTTTTCTTTTCCCGTTTTTGTTTCATCTAATCTTTTTTTTAATTCATTTAATATATTTAATATTTCTGTTTTTAATTTAATTATTTCTTCAAAATTTGCATTCTTATCTATGTTTTTCCATTCTAATTCCCATTTGTATCCAGATATATTCCATTTTGTTATATATTTTTCTAAGCTCTCCAATTCTTCTATATTTTGAATTTCTAAAATATTTAATTTTAATAAATTTAATATATCTTCAGAGTTTTTAAAATATGCGGCTTTTAGTATATCTAAAATATATTGTATTAAAACATTGCTAAGAATGTTTTTTTCTTTTGATATATTTGTATTAATCCCATATTTGCTAAATATTTCTTCAATATTTTCTTTTTCTTCTGATAAATTATTTGATATTACTAAAATATCTTTTGGTTTATAACCATTATTTAGTTTATTTAAAATATCTATAGCTACATATTTTATTTCTTTAAAATTATCTTCAAAAGATAAAAACATTATATCTGATATTTTCTTTTCAGTTATCTTTTTTTCATCTTCACTTAAAATATCTTTGCCAATAAATATATTTGGAAATTCTTTTTCTAATACTTTTATTTCATTTGAAAAATTATAATTATTTTTTAAATAAATATATTTCAAATCTATATCTTCACCGTTTTGAAACTTTTCTTTTTTTACATCTTCTAATATTTTTAAAATATTTAATGCTGTTTTTTTAGATTCTTTAAATATATCTAATTCATTTTCTTCGTTTTGTTTTATATCATCTGATAAAATCGATACAAAAACATCTTTTGCATATAATGAAATTTTTTTAAATATATCATATTGTATTTTTTCAAGACTTTGGAATTTCTCCATAAAAACATATGAATCTTTAAAAAAAGTATCTTCATTCATACTTTCAAAAAGAATTTTTATTTTATCTTCTTGATCTAAATACTCTGATGATAGAAAATTTTCATATTCATTATATATTTTATCTAAATCTCTTAATTTTAATTCTAAAAGCACTTCATTTTCATCTTTAATTTTTTTTAATATTTCATTTGGCGAGATATTATATGATTTAAAATTTGAAATACTTTTTGAAATTGCCTTTATCTGGCTACTGTCTTTTTTAAAAAAATCTAATTCTAAGTTTTTTAATATATCTGCTATTATAATATTTTTTCCACTTTCATCAATATATCTATAATGGCTATACTTACTATTTTTTAAACTAATGTCTGCAAGACGTGAAAAACTAATAACTTCAACATTCATAAGTGTTCCTTTGCTTAATTTTTCTGTTAAAAGTCTTTCATACATATTTGTATATTGATCTGGAACTATTATATATATCTGTGAATTTGTTTTTTCTCTTATTTCTTTCATTTTAGACAATATATATTCTGTTTTTCCACTCTTCTTTTTCCCTACAATTAACTCCATCTTCGCTCCTAAAAAAATTATATCACAGTAATAAAAAAAATGAAGCTTGATTTGCTTCATTTTTAGTTTTTAATTTATAAAATCTTTTGGCGAAATTTGTGGATAATCAAAGTTAAAACCTTCTACTATTTCTCCATCTGGTACATGTGAGTTTAAAAAGCTTTTCTCTCCTTTTAAGAAATATCTATGCTTAAATCTGTTTAAATTAATATTACTTCCTCCTAATACAACTGGATCATCCCATGTTGCATCAACTCCGTACCATTTTCCATTTATATTTACATAATTCCACGCATGTCTTTCAACCTGACCACTATCATTTTTACCTTTCCCTGCAACAATTATATTTGGCAATCCATAATAATCTAAAAAGTATTTTAAAGATTTTGCATATCCTTCACATACTGCTTTTTTATTTATTAATGCCCCATACATATTATATATATTTGGAAGTTCTAAGCTTCTATCATAATCTACTGTATCAACTATATAATCATGTGCAACCTTTACAACTTCATATGGATCACTTGGGTTTTTTATTCTTTCCATAACACCATATCTTATTGTCTCTATTGCTTTTCTAGCTTTTTCTACTTCTTGTTTTGTTTGAAATTCATCTGTATAAAAAGTTTTATTAGCACTATTAGAAATAGTAACTGTATATAATGTTTTATTTGTAAAATATGTTGTTTTTTGTATTTGTATACTTATATTTCTTACATTAACAAAAAATAGTTCTGGAAAATCAAACATTAAAGCATTAACAGATTGTTGAAATGCTCCTTCTAGTATTTCTGTTCCATTATCTTTGTTTAATAAATCATTAAATGCATATCCAAAATTAAATGTATGTTGTCCATCTAAAAAATATGCACTTTCATTTTTTAATTTTAAATATATTTTTTTCCCATTTTCATCTAATTGTTTAAAATACCATTTATTGTTTAATCCTTTTTCTTCATTTTCACTATATAATTTGTTTGCTTTATTAAATTTTTCTTCATCAAAATCTGGAAGAACCTGTTCTTCATAAGGGACTTTTATATCTATTGATTTTATATTCTTTTTTTGTTCTTCATTTTCTGAGTCTTTTATTATTGTATTTTCATCTATTGGTACTTCTGTATCTATTTTTTTAAATAATCCTGTATTAGCCTCTGCTAATTTTTCCCATGTTGCTTTAGGACCAAAAAGAAGTATACTTACAATTAAAAATATTAATATAAATACAACAATAAATTGTAACATTCCTTTTATATACTGAAAAACTGCTTTAAATTTATTTTCTTTCTTTTTTACAACACTCACTTTATTTCTCCATTTTTATCAAAAATTTCTTCTCCAATAAAATAAATATTCTTGTGCTAAGCCACTACAGCCACCAAAAAATTTATTTCCAAAATCTTCAATGTCTTTTCTTTTTATTTTCTTTTCATCATCTTCTTTAAAAAAGATATCATTTACTACTCGCCTAACCCATACATCAATTGGAAATGTATTTATTTTATTTAATGAAAAAAGCATTATACATTCTGCAACCTTATCTCCTACTCCTGATAATTTTTTTAAACTTTCCTTATCTTTAATGTATATATCTAAACCATTTTCATTTATTTTTTTTACTGTTTCATAAAGTCTTACATCTCTAAATCCTGCCCCTAATGCTCTATATTTTTCTTTAGTAACGCCTTTTAAATCTTTATAGTTTGGGAAAGTATAGTATATTTTATTATTAAATGATATTCTTTTTCCATACTTTTCACATAATTTTTTTATAATTTTTTTAATTCTTGGGATATTATTATTTGCTGAAATTATATATGTTATTATCGTTTCAAAAATATCTTGATTAAGAATTCTTATACCTCTTCCTGTTTTTATTGCTTCTGTCATTTCATTTTTAAAAGTTTTATCTGAATTTTTAATTATTACGCTATTTGCTTTTTTATAGTCTCTTTTTAAATCAAAATAATATATTAAATCATTTTGTATTTTTTCTATATTTTCTTTTTTTAAATCTTCTTTACTTTCATAAGATATATAAAATTCCATTTTATTTTTATATTCTAATATTTCTAAAACTCTATTTTTTATTACTCCTATATATCCATTTTCTGTTTGTTCCCATCTAAAACATTGCCCACAATTAAAAGTTTTATCAAGATCAAAGTTTTCTAATATTTCTTTATTTGTGATGCTACCTACATACATTTTTGTTTTATCTGTATATTCTTTTTCTTTTATTAAATTATTAAATATTTCCACTATTTTATTTATTATTTTCTCCTATTATATTTAAATCATCAAATTCAAAAACTTCCTTTATCTCTAATTTAAATTTATCTAAAGGCATTCCTGTATTATACTCTAGCTTTAGATCAAGATTATAATCTTGTTTTAGTCTTTCTATATTTTCTTTTTTATATCCTAATACTTTACTTGCATTTTTAGGATGTATAATTATTTTTGCCTCTTTTATTTTTGCACTCATTTTTGAAATTTTTTCTGCTATTTTTTCATACCAAATTTTTGAATCTACAAGTTCTCTAAAGTTTTCATGATATGGACCTGCTACAACACTTGATTTTTCTTTTTTAGGATTTGAAATTTCTTCTGTTGTTTGAAGACCTATTCTAATTATATCAATATTTTTTTCCATAAATAATTTTGCTACATCTTTTGTTACTTCTACAGCTTCATCTAGTGTAATTGGTTCATATTTACCATTTAAATACATTTTTTCTAAATCTGTATTTTTTACAACAAGTGTTGGGTATATTCTTACCATCTTAGGTTTTAATTTTATTATATCTTTTGCTGTATTTATTTCATCATTATATGTGCTTTCCGGAAGCCCTATCATCATTTGAGCTCCAAAATTAATTTTTTCTTTTTTTATTAATTTACTAGCTATTTTTACATCTTCAAAAGAATGTCCTCTTTTAGAGGCTTTTAAAATATAATTATTTGAAGATTGTATTCCAAGTTCTATTGTTGTTACTCCATATTTTTTTAATCTTTTTAGTATACTTTTCGAAATTTTATCAGGTCTAGTAGATATTCTTATTCCATCAACTTTTCCATTTTCTTTGTATTCTTTTGCCATTTCAAGTAAACTATTTTGGTATTCTTCATCTATAGCTGTAAAACTCCCTCCAAAAAACGCAATTTCTAAAAATGTATTTTTATCTTTATTTATTGTCTCTAGATGTTCATCCACTATCTTTCTTGCTTCATCCACTTTTATATTAGGAAGTGCTCCTGCTATTTTAACTTGATTACAAAAAACACAATCTTCTGGACATCCTAAATGTGGTACAAATATTGGAATAATTTTATATTTTTTCTTTTTTCTATTTAACTTGTCTTTTATTTTAACTATTATTTTTTTAAACATCATTTTTCCAACTTTCTATTTCATTTAATTTTTCAATAGCATGTTTCGCTGCCTCCATTTCTGCTGCCTTTTTTGTTTTTCCTATACCTCTTGACATTTTTTTACCATTTATTGAAACCCATACTTCAAAAGTTTTATCATGATCTGGTCCTATTTCTCCAATATTTGAATAATCTAAATTATAATTATCTTTTGCTTTTTGTATTATTTCTTGAAGCATGCTTTTATAATCTACATTTATTTTTTCAAGATGTGCTTCTTTTATTTTTTCTTTAAAAAGTCTTAAAATTATTTTTCTCACATTATTTATATTTGAGTCTAGATATATAGCTGCTATTATTGCTTCAATAGAATCTGCTAAAACCGCTTTTGGAGGGATATTTTTTTCTCCTCCACCATATCTTAATATCTTAAGTATCTTTAACTCTTTTGCAATTTCATAAAGACTATCTTCACAAACTATATATGCTCTTTGTTTGCTCATTTTTCCTTCATCTATTTTATCCATTTTAAATAATTTTTCTGCTATTACAAAACCAAGTATACTATCTCCTAAAAACTCTAATCTTTCATTGTATTTTGTAGCATTTTCATATGCATATGACTTATGTGTTATTGCATTTAAAATTTATTTTTAAATTTATATTTTAACTCTTTTTCTAAAATAGAAATTCTTCTTAAGTCATCTTTTTTTATATTTTCATTAATGTTTTTATTTAATTTTATATTTTTCTTATTTTCCATTTTTTTCCTTTTTAATCTAACATATTTAATATATCATAAAAAAAATTTTTTGTATCTTTTTAATTTATTATGTAACTCTTTTTAAAAAAAGAGTATATATTTTTATACACTCTTTTAATTTTATTTCTTTAATTTTTATTTTTCTCTTTCTTTGTCTTCCTTATCTTTTTCTTTTTCTCTTCTTGCAAGCTCTTCAGTTTCTTGTTCGATCTTTTCTCTAAATAGTTCTCTTATTTTTCTTGCATATTCATCTCTTTTTTTCTCTAATTGTTCTTTTTGTTCTTGTTCTAACATTTCTTCATGTTCTTGCATTTGTTTATTTTCTTGTTCATCTTGTTTTTCACTTTGTTCTTCTTCATCTTCTATTTCTTCAATTTCTTCTTTTTCATTTGTTTTATTTTTTGTTATTACAAACCAATTTTTAAATTTTGAAAAAAATCCATTTTTTTCTTTTATTTCATCTTCTTGAAACTCCAATTCTTCTGGATTTTCTGCTCTTTGTCTAAGTAATTCTTTTACTTGTTCTGGACTCAGCTGCAAAGTATCGTTTATCTCTGGGTCTCTATAAAAAGCTTTTACTTTTTCTTTTGTTTCTGCATCTTCTTCTTTGTTTTGTTCTTTATCTATTTCTTTTTCATCTTCTACTTTTTCTTCTTTTTCTGTTTTTACTTTTTCTTTAGCTTTTCCTTTAATCTTTTCATATATTTTATTTGCTGCTTTTTTGTATATTTCAGCTTCTTTTCCCATTTTTTCTCTTATTTTTGGATCTTCATATTCATTTAAAATTAATTCAATTATTTTTCTTTTATTTTCTTTTTCTATTTCTCCATTATTAAAATAATTATTAATTTCTGATTTTCCATTTATTTCTGCATATTTTTCTAGGCCTTCTATAAAGTCTTTGTCTAAGAAAATTTTTTCAGCATATTCATCAATTTTTTTTGAGTTTATTTTTTTGGCATATTCAATAGCTTCTTTTTGTTTTTCTTTTGCTTCTAAAAGCTCTTCGTTTGAATAAATATTTTCTTCAGCTTTCATTTTATTATATCTTTTATATTCATATAGTTTTAATTTTTCTTCTAATGATTCATCTCTTACTTCAATAATTAAATCTTTATTTTTATTATATATTTCTTCTAAAAGTTCATCTGAAATTACAGCTTCTTCTCCATACTCTTCTATAATTTGTTCTTTTAGATTTTTTTCTTTTTCTGTTAGATTTTTTCTTTTTAAAATATCTCCGCAAATATCCATAGTTATTTCTTTAAAGTTTTCTTGAGAAATTTTAATTTCCATTTCTTTATCTAAAACATCTTTATCTACTACATTTCCTCTTCTATCTTGTATGTCTTTATATACATTTGAAACAACATCTTTATATATATGATTTATTTTTGCAAGATTTTCACCTTTTTCATTTGCCCTTTTTGCAATTTCTTCATCATAAATTTCTTTTATTTCTGGAATTTGCATTAACCTTTCATAACTTTCTTCAAATTTTGTTTTTACCAAGTCTAATCTTTCTTTTTCTTCGTCTTTTTCTTTTTCTATTTCTTCTATTTTTTCAGCTAATGCTTCTTTATTTTCTTCGTTTTCCTTATTTTCTTCTATTTCTATTTCAATATTGTTTAACTCTTCTGTTAGTTTTTCCAGATTTTCTTCTCTTTCTTCAATTAACTTTTTATAATTTTCAAGTTCGCTGAATTCTCTAGAAATATTCATTTTTTCTCCTTGTTTTTAAGTTTACATAATACATATTATCATTTTTATTGTTTTTTTTCAATTATTTTTTTAGTTTTTGCTTTAATTCTAATATTTCTTTTTCTATTTTTTCTAATGTATTATCTAATTCTTCTATTTTTTGTTTGTAATATTCTAATTCAACTATTAAATCTATTTTATCTTTCATTTTTTCCCCACAATTTTACTTTATTTTATTATTTAAACTATTTTATCTCTTATAAAATAAAAAGCATAGTTTAACCATGCTTTTATTTTTCTTTTTTAAAAACTTTTTTAAATACATTTTCTTTTTCTGTATCTTCTTTATTATTTTCAGCTTCATTGTTTTCTTTTTGCTTGTTATTTATTTTTTCTTTTTCTTTTAAAATTTCTTCTTTATTTTTTATTCTTTCTAGTTCATCTATTAATTTTGTAATTTTATTTATATCTTTTCCTATGTAATCCCAGTTTTTTGTATTAAGTGATTCTTTTAAGTTTTTATTGCTTGATATTATTGTTTCTAATAAATATTTAAAATCGTCTGGATTATATATATTTATATTTATTGCAGTATCGCTTAATAAATTTGTTACAGCCTCTGTCATATTTGAGCCTATTCCAACTTTTGTTCCATTTGCTACAACAACCATTTTAAGTACTGGTATACTATTTTCATTTAAATGTATTTGATATACAGGTTCTACATATAATATTGATGATTTTAGCGGTATAAGCATTGTATCTTTTACAATTTCTGTTCCAATTCTGTTTAATTTATCTAATTCTAATTTTGCTTTTTCATCTTCGTGAATTTTATCTTTCATGTAATTTAAGCTAAGAAGACCTTCGTTTTGATCAAATTTTACTAAAGTTAATTTATTATCCCCTTCTTTAACATTCCCTATTAAATATGCATTTATATTTTGTTTGTTAAGTGAAGTATACATTGTTAGTATAGATAATTTGCTTTCACTATTTGGATCATCAAAATTTTCTTTCATATTGATATATCTTGCTTCTATTTTTTTATTGTTTCCATTTTTTATAGATGAAGCTTCCCAAATATCTTCACTTCTGTATAATGTATCTGCACTTATTCCGTGATAATTTTCTATTACTTTTGCTTGTATCGCATATAGTCTTCTAGGATAAATTAAATTATCTTTTATGATTTTTGGCATATCTTTTGTTGTTTTGAATAATTTCTTATATTTATTTTGTATTTGTTTTGCATATGGGTCTGATTCGTCTGTTATATAAAATTCCATAGTTCCATCATATGCATCTATTAAAACTTTAATACTGTTTTTAAAATAATTTATTCTTCTTAAATTACCATTGTCATTTTTTATTAATATTTTTTGAGAATATGGATATTTATTTGTTGTTGTATATGCATCTAAAACCCAAGTAAATCCACCTTTTTCATTTGGTAATATATATGGCTTTTCATCATATGTTAATTGTGGTAATACTGTTTTTGCTCTATCTATTATTTGTCTATTAAATAATACTCTATTTTCTTTATTTTTTCCTTCTTTGAAAATATTAAAATCTAATTTTGAAAAAGATAAAAGTAAACTTTCTTTTTTTGAAAGTTTTAATCCACCTTTTCCATTGTATTTATTTGTAACTATTTCTTTTTCTTTTGTTTCTTTATTTGTTTTTTCGTAGTCAAATTCCGTTATATTTGGCCCTACAATTGTATTTTTATGTGTGTTCAAACCATAATATATTCTTGGTTCTTTTATTTCCTTATTTTTTATATTAAAGTTTTCAAAATTTTTATTATCTAAAATTAAAAATCCTTCTTTATCTACTTTTAAAGCATCAGTTACTGCTCCTGCTATTCCATGATTATACACATATGTTTTATCATCTATCGTTCTTTTTTTAGTTTCTTTTATTTCTCTTGGTGAAAAATATTTAATTGAATTATCTGTATTTATTATTGAAGGTTTCATATATTTATATGGTAAATCTTTTTTCTTAAAACTTTCTAAATTATCTTCTGCTATTGTTTCAGATACTAATGGTACCATATCTAATGTATTTTTTATCTCTGGAAGTTCTTCTCTTGTAATTTCTGTTGTTTTATCTATTATTTTTGTTTTTAAGTTTATTCCAAAAGCTTCTTCAGTTGCTTTAATATTTTTAACAATATATTTATTTTCTTTTTCTAATTTATTTGGTCTTACATAAATTAAATTAAATGTAAAAATTATTAAATATAATATAACTGTAAGAGCAGGTATTGCAATTAAATTTCGAATTGCTTTTATTCCTTTTCCATTTTTTATATTTCTATTAATTTTCATTATTATAAATAAATAAATAATTGAAAGGCATAATCTCCCCCAAATTTTTATCTTTACATCTGCAAGTCCAGCTCCTGTTAAATATATACTTTCTGGAAATTTCTTTTTAAACATATCTCCAGAAAAAATATTTAATGTCCCAATTACATATATAATAAGTGATATTAATAATATTCTTATTCCTGTTTTTCTAAAAATATTTACAAATGTACTATTTTTAAGATCTCCACTATCTATTCCACCTAATTTAAAATTTATTACACTTAAAAAATATATAAATGCATATAAAAGTGATATGACTAGCATAGTTCCTAAATACACTAACATTTTTTGAATAATTGGTCCTATTATTATTGCAAAATTATAGTCTAATTTTAAATTATCTAATGTTTTCCCAAACCAGCCTACATTTAAAAGATCTAATATTTTTCCTCTAAAAACTATCTGTGCAATCCCTGCATTTATTACAGATATTAAAAATGCTAAAGAAAAATTTGGATATTTAGGCATACTTTTATTTTCTTTTTCAAAAAGAATTTTAAATTCCTTTTTTAAACTTTTATTTATTAAACTAATTATTATAAATGTTAAAGAAAAAACAGTTGCCATTATATATATTTTTTCTTGTAAATTAATATAAAATATTTTTTCATATGTTTTTCCTAATTCTTTCATTGTTAAATATTCAGATTTAATGCCAAGTGTTATTATTAAAGCTATAAGAATAGCTAAGCAAATATTTACAATTGAAAATATTTTATATTTTTTATTTTCATCACTTTTCATGAAAGCCCCTTTTCATTTAATTTTCATCTATTATAGCATTAACAAAATCTTCTGCATTAAAGAATTCCATATCGTCTATTTGTTCACCAACCCCTATAAATTTTATTGGAATTTTTTCATCACAAACAATTGATACAATTGCACCACCTTTACTGCTTCCATCTAGTTTTGTTACTATAATTCCATTTATATCAATTATTTCACTAAAAGCTTTTGCTTGAACTACTGCATTTTGTCCTGTTGTGCCATCTAAAACAAGTAAATTTTGTCTAACATAATCAGTTCCATCTAATGCTTTATCTATACTTCTATTTATTTTTGAAAGTTCATTCATTAAATTCTTTTTATTATGGAGTCTTCCAGCTGTATCTATTATTATCACATCTGAATTTTCTTTTGCATATTTACATGCATCAAAAGCAACAGATGATGGATCTTCCTTTTCTTTACCTTTTACTAAATAAGCGCCTGCTCTGTTTGCCCATTCTTCAATTTGTTCTACTGCTGCAGCTCTAAATGTATCTGCTGCAGCTATAGTTACTTTTTTTCCCATTTTTATATATCTATTTGCAATTTTTCCTATAGACGTTGTTTTTCCAACTCCATTTACTCCTATTACAAGATAAACCTCTAAATTTTCCTGTCCTAGTTTTTTTTCATCTTTTGGAAATATTTTTTTAATTATATTTTTTAGCTCTACTTTAACTTCATCTGCATCTTTTATATTTTTAATCTTTATATTTTTTCTCAGCTCATTTATTATTTCTTCTGTAGTATTTATACTAAAATCTGAAATTATTAATACTTCTTCTAATTCTTCTAAAAGTTCTTCGTCAACTTTTCTAAAATTAGCAAAAACTTGATTAAGTCCATCACCTATTTTGTCTCTTGTTTTTGTAAGACCTTTTTTTATTTTTTTAAAAAAATTCATATTTCCTCTGCATTCTTTTTTATTTTAATATTATATTTCTAAAATAATTTTTACCTTTTTTGAAAATTATTTTACCTTCATTATCTTTTAAATCATCATTTAGTTCTAAATTAATATCTGAAATCTTCTCATCATTGATACTAATTGCATTTCCTTTTATTAATTTTTTAGCTTCTCCATTTGAACTAGATATTTCTAATATTTTTAACAATTCAACTAATTTTGTACCTTTTTTTATTTCAATTTTTTCTATTCCATCTAAATTGTTACCACCTTCAAAAAGAGAAATTGCAGCCTCTTCTGCTTTCTTAGCTTCTTTTGTTCCATGGATTACTTCTGTTACTTTAAAAGCTAATATTTTCTTTATCTCATTTATATCTTCAATTGACATATATTTTTGTATATCTTCATCTTTTTCAAATGTTAAAAGTCTAAATATTTTTTCTATTTCTTCATCATCTATATTTCTCCAATATTGATAAAATTCAAATGGTGTTGTTTTATTTTCATCAAGCCATAATGCTCCTCCAGCTGTTTTTCCCATTTTTGTTCCATCTTTTTTGGTAAGAAGTTTAATTGTAAATCCAAAAGCCTCTTTTTGTGTTTTCTTTCTTATTAAGTCTACCCCTGCTATAACATTTGACCATTGATCATTTCCACCCATTTGTAAAGTACAATTATGTTTTTCATTTAAAACTAAAAAGTCATATGCTTGAAGTGGCATATATCCAAATTCAAAAAAAGTTAATCCTTTTTCTAATCTGCTTTTATATGCTTCCATTCTTAACATATCGTTCATATTAAAATATACTCCAATATTTCTCATGAACTCTAGATAATTTAAATTTCCAAGCCAATCTTTATTATTTACAAGTATAGCTCCATTTTTTCCTTCAAAGTTTACAAATTTTTCAATTTGTCTTTTTATTCCTTTAACATTTTTTTCTAAATCTTCTTCAGATAACATTTTTCTCATATCATTTCTATGAGATGGATCACCTATACTAGCTGTTCCACCACCTATAAGAAGTATAGGTCTATGTCCAGCTTCTTGAAGTCTTTTTGCAAGCATTAAAACCATAAAATGCCCAATGTGAAGACTATCTGCTGTAGGATCTATTCCAACATAAAATGTTATTTGATCTGCTTCCATTTTTTCTTTTAATTCTTCATAGTGAGTAACTTGTTCTATATACCCTCTATTAATTAAAAAGTCTAGTGTTTTTTCTGCTTCTATCATAAATTCTCCTTATTGTTTAAATTATCTAGAATATTCATATTTTCAATTCCTAGTAAAATATCTCTTTTGCTAAATTCTCCTAGTCCTAAAGAAAAAACTCCAAAAAGTTCTTCCTTGCTTTTAATATTTTCTAAATCTATTCCATTATTTTCTAAATATTCCTCCATAGTGTGATTTATTCTTCCCATTTTTATATTACAACTTGAACAAAATTTTGTATTTGTAGTATAAAAACAGCCACATTTTTTACATCTTTGAACTTTCATAATTTTTCCTTTCAATATTATATTTTCTAGATTTATTTAATATTAACATAAATACAATAAATATAAAAGAAAAGCTTAATGTTTTTTAAGCTTTTCTTTGTTTTAGTTTTATAAACTTTTATTTATTCAAAACTTCTTTTAATAATATTTTAAAACTTCTTGTATTTTGTATATTAACTGGAGAACTTATTGTTTGTTCATAGCTTTCTTCCATATTTAATCTTGCTGCTGCTTTTTCTATTGTTGAAAGTTTTTCTCCATATCTTGCATTCATTATTTCATTTGCATCTCTTATGTCTATTATTCCATCTCCGTTAATATCGCCTTTTCTAATTATTTTATATTTTTCACCATTTAGGTTAAGAATATTTCCAGTTGCCAAATCTTCTTCAGACAAGTTTTTGCTATCTGCTATTTTTAAATTATTTCTATTTAAAATTTCAAAATTTCCTAATTTTTTAATTTCATCTAAGTTTATATTATAAATTACTGAAATATATTTATTTCCTTTATATTCAGATTTAAATACATCTTTATTATTACCTAAAATATCCCTAGTTTTTTCTACTTCTGGTGTTTCAATATTTTCTTCTTTTATTTCTTCTTTAGTATTTTCTTGTGGTTTTTCTGGATTTTCTTTATTTTCACTATTTTCTTTTTTATCATCTTCATATTCGATTTGATCTAAAATTTTAAAATATTCACTATCTGCAAGTATTCCTTTAGATATGTACATCTCATCTTCTGAATCTACTTTAAACCATAAATATTTTTCTCCTTTATCATTTGGAATAATTCCTAATGACTCAGATATTTTTATTTTCTCTGTTTTTAATAAAGCTTTTACGATTCTTCCATCAAATTTTGCATTATCTCTTATATATAATCCATAAGGTGTTACAATTTCTACTTCTACTGCTTTTTTAAACTTTCCTTTTTTAATTTCAATATTTTTTGCTTGTCTAGCAAGTTCTGCTGCTTTTTCTTCTTCTGTCTTTTTCTTTTTTTCTTCCTCTTCTTTTTTCCTTCTTTCAGCTTCTTCTATTGCTTTTCTCTCTGCTTCTTCTTTTGCTTTTCTTTTTGCTTCCTCTTCTGCCTTTTTCTTTTCTAATATTTTTTGATATTCTTCTTCAAAAACTGGTTTTTCTGCAAATTTAATGTATTCGTCTTTTTCGCTTTGGCCCATTGATAAAAATCCAGTTTGACCATCTACAATTACTTTATACCATAAATATCCATCTGGTTTTTCTAAATTCACCTTAGATATTACTTTTATTTTTTTGCCTCTTGGTAATTCACTTAAAATTACACCATATTTTGTATTTGGTAAATTTCTAAATCTTAATGTATATCCTTTTTCAACATTTACAGTTGCGTTTTCATTTTTATGATATTTTTTTTCTGTATATTTAATATCTACTTTTTTGTCTTCTTTTGGTTTTATTGGTTCTGTTTTTGTTTCTTTTTTTCTTGTTTCTAAAATTTTAATCCAAGATTCTGATTTATTTTTTGGTCCTATAGCAATATATGCTTTTTTCCCTTCAAGATTTCTAAATCTATACCAAATATATTTCTTATCCATGTTAGCTACATTTTTTATTTCTTCTTCTAATATTATTATTGTTCCTCTGTTTAAAACACCTTTAACTGTAGAATATTTTAAATTTGGTTCACTTCTAAATTTTATTCCTTCTGCTACTGAAACTTCTGCTTTTATTTCGCCTGGATTAAGTTTTGCTTTTCCACTTGTTCCTAATAAATCTGGTGATTTAGATTCTTCTTTTGGCATATTATTAAATATTGGAATAAGGAAATAATATTGATATTTTTTTAATGTAGGATCATTTGCTAAAATTCCATTTCTTTTAGATATTCCTTCTTGCATTGGAGCTTCAATATTTTGCATATATTGATTCCAAGTTTGATCATTTATATAATTGAATTTTTTAGAATGTTTTGTTGTTTGTCCACTATTTTCATATCCTCTTGCTACGTTTCTAATTCCACCTCTTAAACCTTTTTCAAAATTTGTCCAACCATTCTTTTTTGCATAATTTAATCCTGCTTCAATTACATTTTTTGTTCCATTTCCACTTGTTCCAATATTAAGTGGATTAACCCAAGGTCCATTTTCTTGTTTTAAACTTCCTGCTATTTCAGCTGAAGAAGCATTTTCTTCCATTATTACTTTTACAATTAAATTTACATGTGGTTCAAATTTAGTTCCTTTTAATATTTTTGAAACAATTTTTTTCTCTTCATTTACACTTAATTTTCTATCATATTTAGGATCTGTATTTAAAAGTGCAAAAATATCTGTTTCATTTAAATGTGTTCTTGGATCTACAAAATATTCAACTGCTGATCTTGATGCTTTTTTCCATCTACCTTTTTCTTTATATGTATCATAGCTCTTGTTTGCATAGTTTAAATCTACCCACGCTTTTCCTCTTCTTTTAAAATTCCATGATTCAACTAAAGATCTTGTTGGATTTTCTGTTTGTACATTTATAAATGAATTCCAATCCCATCCAGTATTAAAAAGTTGAAAATTCCAATTAGGATATTTTCTTTTTAATGCTTTTAAATCTCTATATAAGCTTGGAACATCTGATTTTATGTCTTCTATATTTGTACTAAATTTTCTTCTTGGAATATTATGTGCAAATATATTTAAGCTTGGAAAAAGTATTGAAGACACAACCATTAATAGTGTTATAATAGCTATTTTCCTTTTTCTATTAACTTTCATATTTTCCTCTTTTATTTTTTATAATACTTCTAGTTACTATAAATTTATTACTTTAGAAATGTTTTTTCAAGCAAAATTTAAATTTTTAATATCTTTATATTAAAAAAAGAAAAACAGCTTGAAGTTTTTCTTTTTTATTTTTTTACTATTTTTTTTGTTTATTATTTCTTTTAATTTTATTTTATCTAAAATTATTAATTTAACATTTTTACTTCATTAGATAAACTTGTTAAAACTTTTTTGAAATAATTATACATTTGTTTTTTATTTGGAAGTGTATTTGTACTTAGCTGATCAAACGGTATTACTTTATATCCTTGTCTTTCATCTGTATACATCAATCTTGCGCCAATATTATCTATATTAATTTTATTATCTTTTAACTTTATATCCATTGAAACCAAATCACCTATCAGATTTTTTGTTGGTATTTGATCACTTATAAAATTGCCTAGTGAGTATATAACCACAGTGTCGTTTACTCTCTCAATTGGTTGAATTACATGAGAATGAGTTCCTAATATTAAATCTACTCCTAAACTAGATAGTTCTTTTGCTACCTTTAGTTGTTTTTCAGTTCTATAATCTGCATCTTCTACTCCCCAGTGCATTGATACAATTAACAAATCTACTTTGTCTTTTACTTTTTCTATATCTTTCTTAGCTTTTTCAAATGTATAATTATTTACTTGATATTCAAATTCACTTGGTAAACCATTTGATAATTCTGGCATTCTATATGATAACATTGTATATTTTATACCATTAGCTTCTCTTATATCTATTTTTTCTGCTTCTTTTTTACTAGAAGCTGAACCATGAAACATTATTTTATCTTTTTTAGAGTTCCAATACTTAAGTGAAGCATTAACACCTTTGGTTCCTTTATCCATTGTATGGTTTGTAGCCAGTGATACCAAGTTAAAACCAGCATCAATATATGCATCACCTACTTCTGTTGGAGAGCAAAAAAGTGGATAATTTGAAAGCGGTAATTCTCGCCCTGCTAATATAGTTTCTTGATTATAATATGCTAAGTCATATTTTTTTATAATTGGTTTAATTTTTTCTAATTTAGGTCTAAAATCAAAGCCTCCTTTTACTCTTGCGCTATTATAAACTGTATCATGTATTAGAGCATCTCCACCTGCTATTAATCTTATCTTTTTTTCTTTTTCTACTTTAGGTTTTTCTTCTTTTTTATTTTCTTTTTTTTCTGTTATTATGTTTTTTTCATTTTCTTTTGAAACTTTATTATGCTTTTTAGTAAAATAAAACGCACAACATGCTAATAAAATTATAACAATAAATAATATTGCTCTTAGCATTGTTTTTTTCGTTTTTACTTTAGATTTGTTATTTTTATTTCTATTCATAACTATCCTTCTAGTTTTTTATTTCTTAGAAGCTCATTATATAATATTTTTAAATCGTAATATGATAGATCTTCTAGCTCTAGTCTATCATTTAAACTGTCAATAACCAAATGTTTTGATCTTCTTTTTATTATTTCCGATTCTTGTACATCTTGTGAAGGGTCTATGTTAATATTTATATCCTTTTTTTCTTCTTTTTTATTATTTTGTTGATGACTTACTTCATTACTTTTAAAATCAAAATTAAGTTTATCATTCAAAAATTGAGATTCTTTATCTTTTATTTCTTCTGGGTCTTTTGCAAAAATATTTTTTATTTCTTCAATCATTCTAAAAAAAATATTTTTTTTTCTCGGTTTATCTAACTCGTTTTTTTGATTTTCTTTATTTAAATTTTCTGAATTCATAAATTCACCTTTTTCTTTTGTTTTAATATTTCTCATATTTTCTATTTTGAGCTTTTTTATCTTCTAGTAATTTTTCAATTTCATTTATTAAATCTGTTCTTACATATGTTACATACTTCTTGTCTATATTAAATGTATACCCTTCATTATTTTTTATTTCCTCCGTTGGATACATGTTATTTTGTCTAGCAATTATTTTAATAAGTGATATTAATGCTTCTAATATATCGTCTTTGTTCTCTTCAGTTATATTTCCTTCTACTTTAGATAATATTTGGTCTTTTTTAGCATTTAATGTAAAACTATCTTGTTTATACTCTTTTACTGTTTCTACTAATTTTTCATATGATTTTATTAAAAAATCTGTATTATTTATATATTTTAAATTATCATCTAATCTTTTTCTATCGTGTTCTAATCTTGTTATTTCTTCTGTTCCTCTTGCAAATTTAGCATGTTCTGCAACTCTATTTAATGCTAATATATATGGATTATTTTTTATATTTTTCAATATTTTTTGAATTTCTTCTATATTTAATATCTTTTTTAAATAATTTTTTTCTTCAATATTTTCAAATGAAATTAATTTTGCAGTAATTAACATTCTAATTATTGTTCTTATTTGATTTTTATCATATAAATTGTTTGATGGAATTAAATTTTTTATAATATTTATATTTCCAGCTAAAAGATTATTTATTATATCTACAAAATATTCTTCATCTTCATTTCTTCTTGATACTTGGTATTTATTTTCTGTAAGAAGATAATCACCCATTACAGTTTCTGCAAATTCTTCAAGACTATCTTCTTTTTTCACTTCTTTAATTGTTTCTTCAGTAGTTTTTTGTTTTTCTTTACTTTCTTGTTTTCCTTTTTCTTCAGTATATTCTTTTTCCAAATCTTCACTTAATTCTTCTAAAAAAATTAGATTTAGTCTGCTCATACTTATTTTGTTTGTTGTTTCATTACCATATTCAATTTCGTTTAGCATTCTATTTACTATATAATATGCTGATTTGCCTTCTGAACCTGGTATATTAAGTGATTTTATTTTGTCCTTAAATTTATTTTCAAAAATTTCATATGCTTTTGACGATTCAAGAAATATATTTTCAAAAAACTCTTTTTTCCCAACTTTATTTATAAAAAGGCTTACATATTTATTATCTAATTTAGTCAATGCATTTAAATTTGAAAACAAATATACATTATATTTTTGACTTAAAAGTAAATTTATATCTTCTATATATTTTTGCTTTATATGTTTTTTAAAATTTGCTTTTTCTATTTGTTTTGCATTTATTCCCTCTGGATATTCTTCTTGCCTTTTTCTTGTCTCTTCTTCAAATCTTAAAAGTTCCTTGTCTCTTTCTATTGCATTTCTAATTTCTTTAGCATTATATTTTTTCTTTGATTTAAATATTACCTCTTCAATGCTTGTATCATTAGAAATTTCAATATCTTCTTCACCAGCTCTTTTTTTATACTCTTTATTTTTTTCTAAAAAATTTAAACTAATATTTTTTAAGTTTTCTTTTAAATCTTTTTTACTTAATATATATTTGACTTTATGTTGAGATAAAATATTTTTCATATCTTCTAAATAGTCAAATTTTTTATTAAATTCATCTATGCTATTTATTTCATTTTGCATTTTTAAATAATCTACATAATTTTTTATATGTAAATAATTTAAAAATGTAGCTTCTATATTAGGATCATTATCTTTAATCGCTTTTTCCGGGTATATATTTCTTATAATTCTATTAAGAAGAAAACTCTCTAAAGTAAAATAATCTGATTTATCTTTTATTAGATATAATTCAGTATTGTCTGAAAGAGCAGGTATTTTGAAATCTTCCCCATATTCTAAAAAAATATTATTAATTACTTTTAATATTTTTTCTACATTATCTTTTGATAATTTTTTTATTAAAATACTTTCAAAAAGCTCTCTATTCATTTTATTTCCTTTTATCTTTTGTTTATTTTATTTTATTTTTTAGCTTTAATTTTTTCAATTAAAATTGATTCATTTTATTATTTATTCATATATTTTGCATTCTTTTAATGCTTCCAATATATTTTTGACAGGTACTATTTCTATATTATCGAAATTTTTATTTTTTAAACTTACATAATTAGATTTAGGAATTAAAATTTTTTTAAATCCTAATTTTTCTGCTTCAATAATTCTTTTTTCTATCATATTTACAGCTCTTATCTCTCCTGTAAGTCCCACTTCACCAGATACTGCAATTTTATCATCTATTGGAGTATTTGAATAAGCAGATGCTGCTGCTAATATAATTGCAAGATCAATTGCTGGTTCATTTATTTTAATTCCACCTGTTAAATTCATATACACATCTTGATTATTTAAAATCATATGAGCATATTTTTCTAACACTGCCATAAGTAATGTTACCCTATTATAATCTAAACCATTTGTATTTCTTCTTGGCATTCCAAATAATGTTCTTGTTGTTAAGCTTTGAATTTCTATTAAAATAGCTCTAGTTCCTTCTATACAAACACTTACAACACTTCCTAATGCATCTTTTTCCCTTTCACCTATAAGTACTCCTTCTGGATTTTTAATTTCAATTAAGCCTTCTTTTTCCATTTCAAACATTCCAATTTCATTAGTTGAACCAAATCTGTTTTTCACTGTTCTTAAAACTCTATAGCTTAAATATCTTTCTCCTTCTAGATAAAGAACTGTATCAACCATATGTTCGAGTACTCTAGGCCCTGCTATATTTCCATCTTTTGTAACATGTCCTACAATAATTGTTGTTATATTTTTAGATTTAGCTATTCTCATAATTTTAGCTGTTACTTCTCTTAATTGACTAACACTTCCAGGTGCAGAAGAAATTTCTTTTGAATAAAGTGTTTGTATCGAATCTAATAATAGAAATTCTGGTTTAATATTTTCAAGCAAAATATCAATTTCATCAATATCTGTTTGTGATACAAAATATATATTATCTTTTTTTATTCCTAATCTATCTGCTCTCATTTTTATCTGTTCACCAGATTCTTCTCCAGATACATAAAGTACTTTTCCTTCTATGTCTATTTTATTGCAGATTTGAAGAATTAATGTAGATTTACCAATGCCAGGTTCACCACCTATTAGCGTTAGTGAACCTTTTGCAAATCCTCCTCCTAAAACTCTATTTACTTCAGAAATTCCTGAGCTTATTCTTTTATATTCTTTTTTATTTATATCTTTTAGTTTAGTAATTTTTGAGGCTTTTTCACTATATGAATTATTTTTGTTTTCTTTTAAGTCTTTGCTTACTTTTTCTTCTACTATTGAATTCCATGCTCCGCAGTATGAGCATTTTCCCATCCATTTACTGTATTCATTTCCACATTCTTTGCAATACCATATTGTTTCGTATTTTCCCACTAAATCCATCCTTTTTCAAAAAGCATATCTAAAACATATATATACAAACCATGCATCCAACCAAGACCATTTACCCATGAAACATCTAAAGTTTCATTATCTACTTGTTCTGATAAAAAGCCTAATTTTGATGCAGATTTTGTAACAAATTCAAAGTTCTCAATAGCTTTTTCTTTATTATTCAGCAAAATATATTGTGCTGCAAGCCATAGATTTGCCATTGGCCAAGGATTTTTTCCACCCATATAATTATCATTTTCATATCTTAAATACCCACCTTGAAATGTTCTTAATTTAAGATCTATATTTTGCATAGTTGTTTCCATTTTTATTTCTTTTGGTGAAAAAACTCCGAAAAGAGAAGAAAGAAGTAAACTACTAATATCTACAATTTGTTCTTTTTCTGATCTTACAAATGTTTTCTTTTCTTCATCATAAAATTTTATAAAAATATATCTTTTTAAAATTGGTTGTAATGTTTCTATTTTTTCTTTTTTTGTACGAATTTGCTCCATTTTTAATCTATTTTTTATATTTGTTTTTTCTATTTCTTTATATATATTTAAAGCATTATTAAATGCATAAAATATACTTCCAAGGGAATATGTATTAATCCCCCTGTGAGTTTCCCATATGTCAAAAGTGCTACTTTCATTAGTTTCTAATATTTTTTCTGTTTTTTTAATTAAAAATTTAACTGCTTTTTCTATCATATTAAGATTATCTTTTAAGAAATCAATTTTTTTTGTTATTTTATAATAATAATATATCCCACTTATTACCAATGCAGTTTCATCTATTTGATATCCCCATGATGGTGCTAAAAGACCAGAAGTGTAAAATCTTTGTTCCCAATTACCCTCTCTATTTTGAGTTTTCTTTAGAAAAAGATTGTAATATTTTTCTATTTCTTCATCATAATTAAGTAAACTGTATCCTAAAAAAGCAAAAAAAGTATCTCTTGGCCATGAAAATGAATATCTCCCAGAGTATTTTTTATTTTCATCTACCTCTATTGCAGCAGAATATCCTCCTGTTTCATTATTGTATAATATTGGAAAAAGAAGTAAAGTTCTTATATATATTTCCCTTACTTTTTTAGGAAATTTAGATATTTTATGTTCACTATGCTTCCTTACATACCTTTGATCATATTTTTTTCTTTTTTCTATTAAATCTTTTAGATTGTTTTTTCTAAGTCTAATAATTTCTGTATCTAATTGATTTAACAGGCTATTTTCATTGTTATCATTTAAATGTATGAATATAGGGAAGTTTTTTCTTTCTTTTGCTTTTAAATAAAATGGTTTAAAAGAAATTGCTGATATATTTGATAATCCGATATAATCTTTGTTTTGAAATTCATCTGGATTTATTTTTGATTCTAAATTATTTACTTCAAATTTATCTATATCATTTTTAGAAAAATACGATATAGAATATTCTTTTGAGTATTGTATAAGTGCATCATTTTTTATATAACCAGATATTTCATAATTTTCTGAGCTTATTGTATTAGAATTTATTATAACTGAAATTTCTCTTTCATTTTTAGATAAATTAATTATTTCTAAATTTCTAATATATACATTTTCACCTAATGGGCAAAAATCTAAAATATTTACTTGTATTTCTTTTTCTTCATTTATAATTTCAGTACATAAAATATTTGTTTTATCTATATATTTTTGGGCATATTTATTTACTCCATCATTTAGATACAGTATATGTCCATTTATTTTTAATGCAAAATCAACATAGTTTATAAATTGTTTGTGATCAGGATCTGGATATAATATTCTTAATACCTTTCCATGGTCATCAAATGTAACTCTTACTTTTTCATTTCCTATAAATGCTTCATTAATATATTTATTCATTATTTATTTTATCTTCCATCTTTTTTATTTCTTTTTTTATTCTTTTTACATCTTCATCACTTAAATTGTCTAAATTTTCTATTTTTGCAATTTTAGCAAATATTCTAGCAATTATTAATTCATCATCAACATTTTCTTCATCTAATTTATTTATTTCTTCACTTAATTCATTTATTAAGATTGTTGCTTCTGATACTATTTCTCCCTTTTTGTTTTCTTCTTGAATTGTTTTTGGTTTTTCTTTCTTTTCTTTAAGTTTTTGAAGCTCTACTTTTTCTTTTTCGAGCTTTTCATTTGCTTCTTCTATTTCTTTTAATAAATTTTCAATAGATTTATTATTTTTTTCAACTTGTTTTTCTTTCTCTATCTCTTCTTGTAATTCTTTATCTAATCTTGCAAGTTCTGCTTCTTCATTTTCTTTAATTTTATTTTCTTCTTGAGATATTGGATTTATTGTTATTATTTGTTCTTTATTTTCTTCTGCCTTTTGTACTTTTTCTTGTTTGATTTCATGATCTTTTTCTAAGTTTGCTGTTTTTCTTTTTATTTCTTCTAATTTTTTCTTAAGAGGATCATTCAAAGTACCATTTATTTTTATGCTTTTTGGTTCATTTTTTAGATTTTTTTCTTTTTCATTTATTTCATTATCTTCTTTTACTTTAGATTTTAATGTATCCTTACTAAAACTATATGGATCTTCTTTTAATAAGTTTTTTCTTCTACCAAAATCTGGAATCTCATATGGCTCTTCTAAATCTGTTTCTTTAGTCTTTCTTTCAAGTTTATTGTTAATTAAAAATTTCAATTCTTCACTAAAAGCATTTGAAATTTTGTATAATTTTTGAAGATATTCTTCTTCTTTGCTCCATATTTTTTTGTCTTCATTAAAAGTTTTGTCTGCAATAATATAATCTCTCAATTTTCCCAAAGTTATATTTAAGCTATTTCCTAAGTTATCCATTGTATCAACAAATTGTAATTTTTCATCTCTAATATCTTTTAATGCTAAATGTCTTACTTTTTGTACCTTTCTAACTATAGCTGTTAATTCATAACTTGATCCGAATCTTGGAATATATATTTCAGATCTATATTTTTCGCTTATTTTATTTTTTAAACCTAATTGTGATTCATAATCACCATGAACTAAAAATATTGATTTTGGTTTTTTCTCAAACCCAGATAAAAATTCTAAAAGTTCATTTTGATCTGCATGTCCAGAATACCCTTCTATATACTCTATTTGTGCATTTACTGCAATATCCTCTCCAAATATTTTTATTTTCTTTTCACCTTCAACAATTCTTCTTCCAAGTGTTCCTGGTGCTTGGTATCCTACAAAAAGTATTGTGTTATTTGGATCCCAAATATTGTGTTTTAAATGATGTTTTATTCTACCAGCATCACACATTCCAGATGCTGAAATAATTATTTTTGGTGATTTTAATTCATTTAAAGCTTTAGATTCATCTACACTTTTTGTAAACTTTAAACCCGGAAAATCTAATGGTGAACATCCCTTGTTTATTGCATCTTGAATGCTTTCATCAAAATAATCTAAATTATTGCTAAAAACTTCAGTTGCTGATGTTGCAAGTGGGCTATCTATATATACATCTGATTCCATTACTTCTTTATATTCTTTTTGTATTGCATCATCTTCATAATATTTGTCTTTTAATTTATTAATTTCAAATACAATTTCTTGTGTTCTCCCAACTGCAAAAGATGGGATAACAACAGTTCCACCTCTTTTTAAAGTTTTAGATACAATTTCTAAGAATTTTTTTCCTCTTCCTTCTATATCTGGATGGATTCGATTTCCATATGTAGATTCCATTACTAAATAATCTGTTCTTTTTATTTTATCTGGATCATCTAATAATACATTTTTTCCACTGCCTAAATCACCAGTAAATACTGTTTTTGTAGTTTCACCATTTTCTGTAACCCAAAGTTCTAATATGCTTGAACCTAGCATATGACCTGCATCATTAAATCTTACTCTTATTCCATCAGAAAATTCTATAATTTCTCCATATTTAACTTCTTCGAAAACTTCTAACGATTTTTCTGCATCTTCTTTAGTGTATAATGGTTCTATTAATTTTTTATTTTGACGAGATCTTTTTCTGTTTTCCCAATCTGCTTCTGTTTCTTGTATATGTCCAGAATCAGGAAGCATTATTTCACATAATTCTTTTGTAGCTTTTGTGCAAAATACTTTGCCCCTAAAGCCTTCATTATATAGTTTTGGGATTCTTCCAGAATGATCTATATGAGCATGTGTTAAAAGCACAAAATCTATATCTTTAGGATCATATAAAAATGGATCCTTATTTTTTTCTTCTTCTGCTTTTTTCCCTTGAATAAGTCCACAGTCTACTAGAATTTTTATATTTTTTTCCGTTTCTATTAATATATTTGAACCCGTTACTTCTCTTGCGGCTCCTAAAAATGTTATATTCATATTTTCTCCCAGAATTTTTTCAAAAAAATTATATCATAAGTAAAATATTTATTCATTAACCGTTTTACTTATTTAAAAAGTTTATATTTTTTATTTTCTTTTATATTTAACTTTATATCTTGTCTTAAAGTTATAGTTGTTTCAGCTTGCCATATATCTTTATCTAAAAATGATATATATATTTTATTATCTTCTTTTCTTACAATACACCTAATGTCTTCTAGGTCAATTATATTTGTCTTTAAAACTTCATTAATTACTACTAAATTTATTTCATCATTTTCTGTTATTTTAATTATTTTATTTATATATAGTAGTTTTTTTAATAAAATTTTTATTATTGATGAAATTTTTTCATTTAATTTTTCATCATTCATTATTTTAGTTTTAGAATTTATTCTATAATGCATTAAATATCTTAATATTTTTAATTCAAATTTTATGTATTTTTCTTCATTTAATGTTTTTATACATTCTTTTTTTACATCTAATGTTTCATCTAAAAATTTTAATATTTTTTTATTAACGTAATTTTCTATATTTAAGACCTCTTTTTCGTTTTTTAAGATATTATTTTTGTCTAAATCTAATATTTCAATAATTTTATTTTGACTCATATTTCTCGATGTATCTTTTACTGCATTATCTATTTCAGCTAAATTTTGCTTTAAAATATTAAGTTTATTTTTTTCAAAAAATATTTTTTCTTCTGTAAATTTAATTATATCATTTAACTCATCTTCTAATATTCTTTTTTTATCTTTTATTTTTGTTCTATATTCTTCATAATTTATATTATTCTTTTTAGAATATGCTACATAAAGCCTTTTGCATAATTCATTATCTCTTAATGAAAGTTTTAAATGATTTATTTTTTTTCTTTTTTCATTTATATTTTTTTCTTTTTCTTCCTTTTTCTTAGGAATTTTTTCTAATTTTTCTAGCCTTTTGTTTATTTCAGCTAATGTTTCTTTTTTAAAGTTTTTAAATTCTTCATTTTTGTCTAGACAATTTATGTATTTTTTAGAAAATAATATTTTTGAAAAAGTGTCATATGTTAAAAAATAATATTTTAATCCATATATTTCTAAAATTTTTGAAAAAAAGTTATCTAAATTTAAATTTTGATTTTTTAATTCTTCATATATTGTCTTTTGTCCAATCATCCATACAAAAATATATATAAATAATTTTAAAAAGTTTTTTTCATTATATGTACTAATCCAAGAAACAGAGTTAAAATCTGTAAAAAGCTCTTTATATGAAGAAATAAAACCTTCATTAGCTATTTGGCTTGCTTCAAAATTTAATTGTGAAAGTATGTTTTCATTATCAAAATTGGCAAATATATTACTAATATTTAAAAGAGCATTAAAAAATGATTTTTCATTTTTTTTAATATACATGATTTTGCTGTCAGCATCATATCTTTCATTATCATATGGATTGTTTAAATATCTTATTTGTTCAACAAGTCTATTAAATTGTTCTATTTCATATATTAAAAAATCTTTTTGATGCATAACTAAAACTTTTACTTTTTCAAAATCTTTATAATGTTCTCTTATTTTATATATGCATGAAAAAATAATATCTGATGTCATATTATCCAAATTTTTATATGATAAAACTTCTTCTAATCTTTTTAATTCCTCATCTTTTTTTAAAAAATCAAACACTTTTTTTCCTTATATACAATATTTCATATTTATATTATACCTTTAAATTTATTTTTTCAGTCTTTTTTATAAAAAAACAAAACACCTTAATCTGATGTTTTGTTTTTTTTTCTAAATACAAAGTATTTAAACCATAAAAATTCACCTATTCCATTTATTAATAAGCTTGCTGTTTTTATAAAAATATCATTCACTTTTAAATCTTCTAATAATTTACTACCATATGCACTAAAAGGTATGAAAAACAAATAAAAAAGTGATGCTTTTATAAGTGATAAGTAATAATTATTATTAGATTTAAATGTATATTTTCTATTCACCGTAAAATTATATATAACTGATAATATCATTGATATTGCCTGCGAAAGTTCAATATTCATTTTAAATATTTTTCTAAAAATAAAAAAAGATATTATTTCTATCAATGCAGCTGATGCAGATATTGCAAAAAATTTTATTGTTTGGATATATGTCTCTTTTTTAATTTTTTCCATTTTTAACTCTCTAATTCATATTTTAATATACTAAGTGCTACAATACCTGCAGTTTCTGTTCTTAAAATGTTTTTTCCCAATGATGATATATGAATATCTATTTTTATTTTTTTTATTTTGTTTATTTCTTCTATTTCTTTTTCAGAAATTCCGCCTTCTGGTCCAATTAGTATAATAATATTTATGTTTTTATTGTCTTCAACTTTTTCTTCTTTTTGAATTTGCTTTTTTATTTCTTTTATTTGTTCTTTTAAACTTTTATTTTCTTTTTCATAAAATACAAAGACATATGTTTTAGCATTTTGATCTTGTTTTTCTTCTAATATTTTTATAAATTCTGAAAAATAAATTGGTTTGTGTATTTCTGTAATATTATTTCTTTTTGACTGTGCAGATGCACTCTCAGCTTTGCTTTTTAATCTTTCTTCTTTATTTTTATTGAAATCTCTTTTTTTTACTATACTTCTTTCCATTTCAATTGGAATTATTTGATCAATTCCTATTTCTGTTGTTTTTTCGACTATATCATCTAATTTTTTTGATTTAGGAATTCCTTGAAATAAAATATATTTAAATTGATTTTCTTTTATTTCTTTCCCTTTTTCGCCATTCGCAATAATGCTTTTTTTATTTATTTTTACTATTTTCAAATTAAATATATTTTCATTTTTATCTATAGCAACTAAATTTTCACCTTTTTCAATCCTAAGAACATCTACTAAGTGATGATATGTTTCTCTATTTTGAATAACTACCTCTGTATCATTTTCTTTTTTGTTAATTATATCTTCATCTTTTAAAAAAATTTGCATTTTTCATCCTAAAAATTTTCTTTCATAACATTCCACTCATTTTGAGTTATATTTAATATATTTTTACCTTGATCATTTACTATTATCCCAATTTCAACCATTTGATCAATTAATTTGTCTGCTCTTGATGGGTTTAAGCCCAAATTATTTACAATTGTATCAGCTTCTGGACTATTTTTTTCCATAACCATATCTACTGCAACTTTAAGAAGCGGATCTACTTTATTTCCTTCTGATTTTTTTTGGCTATCAACTTGTTTTAAAAGTAAATCTGAAGCGTCAGTTGTTTTTTGATATTTATTTATTTCCCTTATTATTTTTTCTTCACCATTTTCATAATATGTTTTTGGTTTTTCTAATAATTCAGATTCATAAAAATCATCATCTAATAATCTCTTTTTTATTATTCCCTTATTTCCTTTTTTATTAGGATTTTCTGAATATATTTTTTTAAACTCTTTTGGTGTTGTATCTTCTTCATTTTCGTCATCATTATTAATATCATTTTCATCATCTTCAAGAACAAATAATTCCGGCCATTTGTCTAATTTCATTTGTTCCCATTCTTGAGTATTAAGAAGTATATCTCTTGGTTTTGTACTTATTTGTGGCCCAATTACTCCCAACTCTTCAATTCTGTCTATTATTCTTCCAGCTCTCAAATCCCCTATACTAAATTTTCTTCTTAAAAATGTTTTTGATGCTTGTCTATATTCAAGAATTGTATTTATTGCTTCAAATAATATTTCATCTTCTGTATCTATATTTTCTTCTTCTTTCAATTCTTCATTATCTAATTTTTTGAAATTTTCTTCAACTTCTTGTCTAGTAACTGGTATATCTTCTAAAGCAACTTCAGATATTATATTTGAAATTTCTTCATCAGTAATAAATGCACCTTGAACTCTATATGGTTGTGATGCCCCCATAGGATAATAAAGCATATCTCCTTTACCTAAAAGTTTTTCTGCTCCATTCATATCTAATATAATTCTTGAATCAGTTCCAGATGTTACTGAAAATGCTATTCTGGAAGGAATATTTGCTTTAATTAAACCAGTGATTACATCTGCAGATGGTCTTTGTGTAGCTATAATTAAATGTATTCCTGCAGCTCTACCCATTTGTGCTATTCTACAAATCGAGTCTTCAACATCTTTTGCAGAAGCCATCATTAAATCTGCAAGTTCATCAACTAGTACTACTAATCTTGGAATTTGCTTTTCCGGTTCATTTTTTGCCACTTTTTTATTATATGTGTCTAAGTCTTTTGCTCTATATTCTGCAAATTTATTATATCTTTTTGTCATTTGATCAACACACCATTTAAGAACAATAGATGCTTTTTCTGGATCAGTTACTACATTTTGACATAAATGTGGTATTTTATTGTAATTTGAAAGCTCTACAACTTTAGGGTCAACCATAATCATTTTTACATCATGTGGTGATGAATGATAAATAATACTGTTAATAATAGTGTTTATACAAACAGATTTTCCAGATCCTGTTGCACCAGCTATAAGAAGATGTCTCATTTTGTCTAAATCTGCAACAACTGGTTTGCCATCAATTCCTTTTCCTAAAGCAAATGCTAAATGTGATTTATTTTCTACAAATTCTGTTGTGTCAATAACTTCTTTAAAACAAACACTTGCTTGTTTTTCATTAGGTACTTCTATTCCTACAGCTCTTTTCCCTGGAATAGGTGCTTCAATTCTTATTGTTGAAGCTGCTAGGCTAAGTGCTATATCATCTGCTAGATTTTTAATTCTATTTACTTTTACACCGACCGCTGGTTTTAACTCATATCTTGTAACAGCTGGACCAACAGTTACATTTTGTACTTTTGCTGAAACTCCAAAACTTAAAAGTGTTTTTTGAAGTCCTAACGCTGTTTTTTCAATTTGTGATTTACTAATTTTAGATGAATTTTTTGCATCATTTAAAATATCAATATTTGGAAATTTATACTCTATATCTAAATCTACATAAAGTATTCCATCTCCCTTTTTGTTTTTATTTTCATTTTCTTCATTTTTAAATATATTTTTTCTTTCAACTACTTTTCTTACAATTTTTGGTTCTAATTCATTATTCTCATTTTGATTTATTTCTTCTGAATAGCTTTTTCTATCTTCTGGCATACTTATATTAAGTTCTTCACTTTCGTTTCCATTAATATTCAAATCCTTTTCTTCACCTTTTTTTCTAAATAGAGAAAATATTGAAAATTCTTTTTTATCTTCTTCATTATCTTCATTTTCTTTTTCAACTTTTTCATATACTTTATTTTGTTCTTCTTTGTTTAATTTAATTCTTTGTTTCTTCTCTTCAAAATTTGAATTTAAATCATTAAAATAATCTATTGCTGAATGACCAAGTGAAATGAATCCAAGAAGTATAGAGGCAAAAACTAAAACAATTGATGCACCAGTTACTCCTAAAAGCTTAATACATGGTACAGCCACAGCAGCTCCTATAACTCCGCCTCCATGACCGTTTTTCCCAAGTTCAAAACATTCCTTAATTATTTCATCCATTGCTAAAGATACATTTAATTTATATTTTGAAATATTATATATTGTAAGTAATGAACATATTAATATAATAACAATCATAAAAATTTTTACTCGGGGACTTATAGGTTCTTTTTCTTTTATATTAGAAAAAGTTAAATAAAATATTCCTATTGGAAAAAAGTATTTAATTGGTCCTAATATACCTCCAAGTATTGGAGAAAACCTTTTGTGTAAAAAACCAGATTTTCCATATATTATAACTGAAAATAATATTGCTATTATTAAGCCAAATACAAATCTTAATTCTCTTTCAATTTCTTTATTTTTATTTTTTTTATTATTTGTTTTTCTTTTTCTTCCCACTTATTTCTAGCTCCTTAAAGCATCTCTATCATTTTTTAATCCATAAAGTATACTCTTTATATTGTTTTTTTGTTCTTCCAGCCCCTCATCAATTACTTTAACAGCTTCCTCTGCTTTTGCTAATACAGAATCTGCATATTCCCTTGTTCCATCTGAAATCTCTCTGCTTTGAAGTTTTGCTTTTTCAATTATTTTGAGACTTTTTTCTTCAGCTTGTCTAGTTATTTCATGTTCATCAATCATCTCTATTATTCTTTTTTCAGCTTCTCTTAAAACTTCTTCTCTCTCTTTTTGGGCATCTTGAAGAATTCTTGTTCTTTCCTCACTAATCCATTTTGCCTGTTTTATTTCATCTGGAAGTTTATCTCTTATTTCATCCAGAACATCTAATATTTCAGTTTCATCAACCATTTTTTTCTTTGAAAATGGCATTGGTTTGCTTTCTGATATTATTTGTTCTATTGTTTCTAATAAATCTAATATTTCCATTATTTTCCTTCCTTTTGCAAAAACACAATTGCTGCTCTTCCGTAATTTCTTTTATCTATAATTTCAAAATCTTTTATATTTTCATAATTTTCTAAAATCTGATTTTGTATTTGTTTTTCACATTCTATTATTATCTTGGATTTTTCTTTAAGTATATTTGAATTTTTTATATTTTCTAAAATATTCAAATATTCATCTATTTCATAATAGTATGGTGGATCAATATATATAATATCTGCTTTTATGTTTTCATTCGAATTTTTTTTTATTCCATATTTATAGTCTTCATTAAAAACTTCAATATTATTTTTTGCATCTAATTTAGAAACATTTTTAGTAATTATTTTAAAATTTTTATTTTCTATTTCAAAAATATATACTTTTTTTGCTCCTCGACTATATGCTTCTATTCCTATTCCGCCAAATCCTCCAAAAATATCCATAAAAACAGAACCAACAATTTCTTTTGAAATTATATTAAAAATATTTTCTTTAACTCTATCTAATGTTGGCCTAACATTTGTATTTTCTATACTTGTTAATTTTAATCCTCTTTTTTTTCCAGATATTACTCGCATATTTACTCTTTTTCTTTATACCTTTATTTTATATGTTTTCAAATATTAGTCAATACAGACATAAGAAATGTAACTTATAGATTACGGTTAATTTTATTTTTTTATATTTTTTACACATTATTAAAAAAAGAAAAAAACATTTTTAAATATTTTTTTCTTTATATTTATAATTTTTTTTATAATCTTTATTTAAATTCTTTCTTGTATTGCTTTTTTTATTGTTATTTTTTTTATTATATTTACTACTTTTATTTTTTTTTACATAATGCCTGTTTTTTCTAGGTTTATCTCTTAATACTTTTTTCGTTATATTTTTTTCTTTATTTTTCCTGTTGTTCTCAAAATTTTCTTTATCTTGTACTTTTACAATATTATTAAAGTTTTTTATAATTGCTCTTTTTAAATTTAAAGGAACAAGTCTTATTTTTTTAAATTGATTATAGCTTACAAGTTCTGGAAAATATCCTCCATTTTCATTATAGTCATTATCTTCAAACTCTTCTCCTTCTCCTGATCCTATAACTCCATTTATATATTTTCCAATAAATATATATTGTTTCCTTTTTGATGTTTCAAATTGCATAAATAATTCTGTTAACTCTACATCAATTCCTAATTCTTCTTTTATTTCTCTTATCGTTGTGTCTCTTATTGTTTCTCCCTCTTCTTTACCTCCTCCTGGAATTGTATAATATATTTTTTTATGTCTACCATAACCTCGTTCTCTACGCATTAAAATAATCTTATCACCATAAGGGATTAATGCTGCTCCTCTATCTGACCATTTTTCCATTCTTCCTCCTGGTTAATTTTCAAGCTCTTTTTTTAAATTTTTTATTTCTATTTCTAATTGATCACTTTCTTTTTCTAAAATTATTGAATTTTCTTTTAATTTTCTTAATTCTATAATTGATTTGTTTGTTAAAATTATATTTTTTATTAAATTTATATTTATTATTAATAATATAATTATTGGTATAAATACGAATAAATTTAATATATTTTTTCTTCTATTTGTTTTGTTTTTTATATTTTTTATAAAAAATACATTTGCTCGTTTTTTTACTAGAATACGTATTTTCTTTAAATTGTCTGAAGTTTCTTTTTTTATTTTTTCTTTGTTTTCTTTTAAATCTTTTTTTAATTTTTTTATTAATAATTTTAACTTTTCTTTACTCTCAAGCTTAAAAATTTTTTTCTTTTCTTTTTTGATCTCTTTTTTTATTTCATTTTTTATTATATCATTTTTTTTATTTTTTTGAAAGATTGGAAAAATTTTTATTTTTTTGCTTTTTTTTCTATCTTTTTGTTGTCTTTTTCTAACATTTTCTACATATTTTTTATTAAAGTTTATTGCTTCTTTCCTAGATATTCTTTTTGTTGAATGGTATTTTTTATCTTTTTTAACTTCCTTTTCAAGAATAAATCCAGTATCTAAGTCAACTATCTCTTCATGTTTTAAAGAAGAATTTTCAAAAGCAGAAAACCCTAATTCCTCAAATATATCTAAATTTGAAGAGTCTTCTGCTTTTATGTTTTTTATTAATTTTTCTTTATTTTTTTTATCTTCCATATTTTCTTTTGTACTTTTTATTTTTTATTTGTTTTATTTTTCTTTTGTTTTTTTATTGAATTTTTCAAATCTATTTTATCTTTTTTTAAGTTGTAATTTCTTATTTTTGCTTCATTATACTCCTGGCTATAATTTATAATTGAGTCATGTTTAATTCTAATATTATTAAGCAAATATGATAATACAATATTTGAAAAAGCAATTGCAATTATCATTAGCATAACTAATGTTTCTATACTTTTTTTGTTTTTATTTTTCTTTTTTTCATCTTTTGATTTCAATTTATTCACCCTTTTCAAGTTGATTTATATAATAAAGTATTTCATACCAACTATTAACTCTCGCATAACACTTAACATCTTTATTATAAATTGCATCAAAAACTATTATTTTTGTATGAGGTTTTAAAAGTTCAATATTTTCTGCTGAATCTTCTATCATAATATCTATATTTTTTGATTTTACAATTTTTCTTTTATCTACACCTGGAAAAAATATACCATCATAATAAATATTATTTTTTTCAAGCCATTTTTTAGTAATTTCAGATATTTGTTTTTGATTTCCATCTCCATCTTTATTATCATCAGATCTTGCTGTAATTAAGTAAATTTTATGTTTTTTTCTTAATTTATTTATAACTTCACTTGCAAAAAATCTTGGCCTTTCATTTTTCGCATATTCTATAAAAATTTTATTCCAAAAATCTCTATCTTCATCTATTTGCCAATTAAAAATTTCTGATGTTTCATATTTGTTTTTTTCTAAATTTTTTAAATCTTTACCATTTTCATATGCAAATTTAGATCCATATTCAAAAACATAATCTTGTATATTTGTTAAAACTCCATCTATATCTATTCCTATGTTCACTTTATCTCCTTTTATGTATCTAAAGGAATATTAATAAACTTTGATATAGCTTTTGCTACTCCATCTTCATTATTATTTTCAGTTACATAGTTTGCAATTTCTTTAACATCATCTGATGCATTATCCATTGCTACTCCTAATCCTGCCTTTTCTATCATTTCTCTATCATTAAAATTATCTCCTATAGAAATAATTTCACTGTTTTTTATTTTTAAATTTTTAGCAAGAGCTTCTATTGCACTCCATTTATTTATATTTCCTTTTGTTATTTCCGTATAGTAATAATTTACTTCAATATTAAAACTACCTTGTCTTATTATTTTTCTTGACATATATGATGTATCTAAAATGTTTAAATCATGTCTTTCTTTTAATTTTTTTACAATATTATTGAATATATTTTCATTTTCATCTGCAATTGTTATTTTTAAAAATTTTGGGTTTTGTAATTTTTTTATATATTTATATGTATTCTCTACTAAATTTATATCTGTTCTTTTACTTATTGGTTTATATATATTTTCAGTATGATAAAAAATTGTATTAAATTTTATTTGACTACATACAATTTCTTTCGTTGTATAAACATTGTAATAAATTGAGTTTTCTTCACAAAATTTTGCAATTTCTAATACTTCTTCTTTATCCATAAAACCTTCAAATACAAATTTGTCTTGATTTACATCAAGAAGAACACTTCCATTGCCTGAAATAATATAATTAGATATATCAAGTTCTTTTGCAATAGAAAGAGTAGATTTTATTGGCCTGCCTGAAGCAAGGACAATTTCTACTCCTTTTTCTTTTGCTTTTTTTATGGTACTTCTTGTAATATCTGATACATTTCCATAAGAATCTAGAAGAGTTCCATCAATATCTATTGTTATCAATTTATACATCATATTATCTTTCTTTTTAAGATTTTTAAAATTCTGGTTCAATTAATCCAAAGTTTTTACCATCTTTTAATTTAAATATTACATTTGTTTTCTCTGTCCTTGCATTTATAAATGTAAGAAAAACATCTGTTGAATCTTTTAAAATCATCTTTGCATCTTCTGGGTCTAAAGGTTTTGCATCAAAATTTACAAATTTTATTATTTCATTTTCTGGAGCAAACTCTTCTTCATCAAAATTTTCTTGAACTTCTTGAACTTTTTCTCTTCTTCTTGCTTCTTTTATTCCTTTTGATTTAGTTATTTGTCCCACTAAAACATCTACAGTTTTATCTACTGCTTCGTAAAGCTCTGTGTCTTCTGTAATAGCTCTATATCTATTTTTCCCAGCTATTACTGTCATATGAACTCCTTGAACATCCCCTTGTACTCTAAAATTAACATCTATTTCTATTTCTTGTTCAAAATATTTTTCTAATTTTTCTACTCTTTTTTCTACATAAGCTTTTATAGCGTCTGTAGGTTTAATATCATTACCTATATAATTTATTTTCATAATAATCCTCCATTTATATAATCTTATCAAAGAAAAAAATGCTTTTCAATCTATTTTTTTTCTTTTTTAGAAATTTCAGTTTTTATCATTTCTAGTATTTCTTTTAATCTTTCAAAACTCTGGTTTAAAAACAAATAACCTATTAAAGCCTCTAACCCAGTTGCTTTTAAATATTCTTTTACACTTGCATTTTTTGCAATTGTTTTTGGTTTTGAATTTCTACCTCTTCTTATTATGTTTTTTTCTTCTTCAGATAATTTTTCAATTATTTTTTCTAGCAAATCAGCTTGTCCTTTTGCAGAAACTATTTTAATACTTTCATGATGTAATTTAGATGGTTTTGAATTAGATCTATTTAGTAAATACAATCTTATATACAGTTCAAAAACTGCATCACCTATATATGCCCATACAAGAGGTGATGTCATTTTTATTTCATCTATATCTTTATCTATATTAAATATATCTAAACTATTCATCTTGACTTCTTTCTAAACTTATTTTTCCTATTAATCCTTTTTGAAATTCGTTTAATAATATATTAGATGTTTTTTCATCATCAATATCATTTCCTTTTTTTAAAAATCCACGTTTTTCCCCTATTTCTTTCATTAACTCATAAATTTTTATATTATATTCAAAATATAGATTTTCTAAATTATTATAAAATTCTTCTTCACACTTTTCTTGTAAATATTTTTCTTTTTCTTTTAAAATTTTTTCTTCATATTTTTTTATATTTTCAATATATTCTATATCAATTTTATATCTATCAGATAATTCTTTTATATATCCCATATGAATTATGTTTTTTAATAAATATGAAGCTATCTCAATTGCATCAAATAAACTAGCTTTAATACTCCCTATTATTGCTAATTTAATTCCAGTTTTTTCATCTAATTTTGGAATAAGAACTCCTGGCGTATCTAATATATTTATATTTTCTTTTGTTCTAATCCATTTGTTTTTCTTTGTAACACCAGGTATATTTTGTACATTCTGTGAATTTTTTCCAACTAATTTATTAATAATAGTTGATTTTCCAGAATTAGGTATTCCAACAATAATTATATTTATTTTAGGATTTACAATTCCTTTTTCATTTTGGATTTGTTTTTTTTCTTTTACAATATTTAAGTTTTTAATTTCATTTTTTATCTTGCTAATATCTTTTTGTTCCATTGAATTCACTGCTAATGTTTTGCTTTTTTCAGTCTTTTCTAAATATTGTACCCATTCTTCTGTAATTTTATCATCTGCCAGATCTGCTTTATTTAAAATTATTATTTTTTCTTTATTTTTTATAATTTCTTTTAAATCCTCATTTGAAGAAGAAAAAGGAATTCTTGCATCTCTTATTTCAAGTACAAGATCAACCTTTTTTATTAATTCTTTAAGTTCTTCTTTTGTTTTATACATATGACCTGGATACCAATTTATATTTAAATTAGATGTTTCCAATGAACTTATTTTTTTATTTTCTTCTTTTTTAGTTTTTTTCTTTTTTTTATTCTTTTTCATATCTACATTATTCTATATCTATTTTTGTCTTTTCTTGGATCATCATCCATCTCATATTTTTTATTTTTATAAAACCAATCTGTCTTTTTATCTCCAGGTTTACCTACTCTAGCATTATTGAAAAGCAAGTCTAAGAAATTAAAAAGTGCTAATATAATTCCTAGAAAACTCATAAATGAATTTTCGTTTAATCCTCCATTTAAATCATTCATTAAACTTGTTCCAAAATATGCAATATATGCACCTAGCAAAATTACACCTGCAAATAGCTTTCTTTTAAATATTAAAAATATCAACAGTATTGATATAAATAATATAATTATTTCAATTGTTGAATTAAGTGGTTTTACATTCATTGATATTCCTCTTGTGTAATTCAAAGTTATATATGCTCTAAATCCAACAAACATCACTAAAAAAAAATTTAATAAATAACTAATTACTGCCATGTTTTTCCTTTATTCTTTTATTTAATCTAATTTATATATTATATTATAAAAATTATAAATTAAATAGCAATAAAATAAAAGCTAAGTTTTCTTAGCTTTTATTTAGGTATCACAAAAAAAGCTATATAACAAATATAGCTTTTAAAATATTTAATTTATTCCTCTATAAAATTAAAATGATCTTGCCATTTTTCTTTAAATATATTATAAACAGCATCTAGAACTTCTTCATCTAAAACTCCGGCATAAGTCTCTTTTCCTTCTTCTGTTTTTTCATATTTAAGAATAACTACTTCTGCATCTTCTTCTTCATCTTCTAAAGGCATTAGAACCATATATTCTTGTTCTTGGTATGGAATTAAATCTAAAAATTCAAATTCAACTTCTTTTCCAGATTCATCTGTAAGAATAATTGTTGTTTGTACATCATCAAGCATTTCTTCATCATTTAACATTTCTTCATTCTCTAATATTTCATCATTTTTTTCCATAAAACTCCCCTTTCGTATAAAGTATATATTGTTTATAATATATATACAATATACTTTTTAAATTATCTCTTATGTACAATTTTTTTATTAATTTTGTAATATTATTTTATTTATCTAGATATGATTTTAAAATATAGTATGCTGCTAATGTGTCTTGAATTTTTTTTCCTTTTTTCTGATTAATATTTAGTTCTTTTAACGTTTCATCTGCTTTTATACTTGTATATCTTTCATCATGAGTTTCTATTTCTATATAATCATATCCACTATAAAGCAAATTATTGCGTAATTTTTTTATAAATTTTTTTGTTTTTTCAGCTCTTTCACCAACTGTTCCGTCTTCATTATATGGCATGCCTATTACTATTTTTTTTATATTTTTTTCTTTTACAATTTCTTTTATTTCTGAAATTGCTTTTCTATCACTGCCTTTTGTAAAAATAGTTTTATATGGTTGAATTGTTATTCCAAGATCATCATTATATGCTGTTCCTATTTTTGAATCACCATAATCTATTGCAAGAATTTTTTTTACCATTATATTTCCAAATACTTTCTAATCATGTCTTCTAAAAGTTCATCTCTTTCTATTTGAGATATTATATTCCTAGCTTCTTTATAATTTGTTATATATGTAGGGTCATCACTAATTAGAAAACCAACTAATTGATTGACTGGATCATAGCCTTTTTCTAATAAAGCTTTATACACCTTTCTTAATTTATCAAATCTTTCTTTTCTTATTTCTTCATCTGATTTATTATCTGATTTAAAAAACACTGTTTTATCTGTTACCATAAAATCCTCCTTGATTTATTTTACACTATTTCTTTTATATTGTCTTTTTCTTTTGTATTATCTAAATAATTCTCTAGTTTTTCTGTTAATTTATGTAATCTTGTGTTTTTTTCATATATTCCGTATGCCATATTTATTTCTGGTTTTGCTTTAAATATAAGTTTTTTTCTTAATTCTATATTTTCCAATTCTTTTTTTATTTCATCTATTTTTAACTCTTCAATAATACTCTTTTTATCAGAAACATTTGGAAAAACTACTACTAATTTAGGTCCATAATATCTAACAGCTCTTTTTTCATTTAATCCTTCTTTTTGTATAATCTCTGATACTTTTGTTATTATTTGGTTTCCTGTTTCTCTTCCATATTTTTTATTTATTTCTTTTAAATTATTTATTTTTATCATTAATATTAATGAATTATTGAATTTATCCATTTCATTTTTTATTTCTGAAAATAAATATTCTCTTGTTTTTAGTTTTGTATACTCATCATCTTTTACCAATGTTTCTAATGCAGATTGATATGTGCTTATTTTTATTATTTCTGCTAAAGTTTCTTTTATACTACTTATTATTTTATTATCTAAATTTATAATTTTTTCTTTATTTTCTGATTCTATCAGCCAATATCCAGATAATTTTTTTTCTATATAAATTGGAACCATAATAAAAGCAAATATTTTATCATTTAATGAATTTAAATATTTGAATTTATTATTTTTTTCTTTTTGCATTGTTAAAATTTTATTTTCATTTAAGTTTAGAGAAAACATTTCATCATCATAATATTTTTTTAAATCTTCTTTTCTTTCTTCTTCAATATTTGTTGTAAGAATTTCAGTATCATTTCCTTCTTTTAACACTATGCTTGAAAAATCTACATTTAAATTTTTTAATAAATATTCATTTATTTCATTAAATTTTTTTACTAAACTTTTATTTAAACTGGCAATAGCTAAAATATCTCGTGTTACCGAAAGTTCATGTATCTTTAAAACTGTTTTTTTTACTTCTGCTGATTTTTTTCTAATTTTTGAAATATATATAGCTAAAAATATTATTATACATAATTCTAAAATTATTATATATGGCATATTTTTCCTTTACATTTTATTACCGAAAAAGCTTTTCATTTTGTTTAATGAATCTGATACTTTTTCAGAAAATCTTTTTTTATCTTGATTTTTATTTGTATAATTTCCAACATTTCTATTTTGGTTTTGATAAAAATTATTTTGAAAATTTGGGTTTGGACTATTATACATGTTATAGTTTCTACCAATAGTATAATTATCAAATTTATTTCTTTGCATATTCATATT